>OMGX01000198.1_pt1 | contig 37041 bp, 41 predicted proteins | sample 1674381 | NCBI WGS metagenome assembly OMGX01 (sample SAMN05578582, study PRJEB25193) | human gut metagenome | biome: Human Microbiome; feature: human-associated habitat; material: feces | host: Homo sapiens | place: USA:Birmingham | reverse complement strand
GTCCAGAACTCGCTGCAGCACCATAGCCACCGCCACCACCACCAAGTCTTAAGTATATTCCACTATTTACACCAGGATTACCTGCTCCACCGGCGCAGTTATCACCAGATCCTGCAGTACCTGCACTTCCAAAATGACCACCTGCGCCTCCAGGCATACCAGTGCCACCTTGGGCACCAGCCGGGCCGCCTACTCCACCAGCACCAGCACCATTACCATCACTAGGAGCGCCACCACCGCCACCAAATGATACAAGGTCAAAGGAGGTATTCGCAATAGTAACGCGTGTTCTTCCTCCATCACCGCCTCTACCACCAGTGGTAGCTGTGACACTATTCGGTGGGTCGACATTATATCCATCGACACCACCGGCACCAACTTCTATAGTTACTGAATTATCAACTTTACCTTCATAATAGAAGTTATATTGACCAGTACCACCAGTACCACCGCCTCCTGCACCAGCAGATAGCTGTCCAGAACTCGCTGCAGCACCATAGCCACCGCCGCCGCCACCGCCTGCAACGACTATAATGTTATACGGGCCTACATATGGAAAACCATACATCTGAGAATACCTAAATACCGCCCTAACGGCCGGCGGTGAGGTAGTAATAGTAAGTGCAGAAGCTTTCCACTGATTGTATTCAGCAGGACTAGTAGTCCCACCATCAAGAGTGGCGCAAACTTGGATGATATACGGAGTATTAGCACTCGGCAAAGTATTAGCCGGAATATTAAAACTCCTAACAGTATTTCCCAAGAGACCAGAGCTATATAAAATAACCCATGACGCGTTATATACATTAACGATATATCGAACACTACCATTGGCATTAGCTGTCGTAGGACTTGACCATTTAACCGTTATCGCATTTTTACGCGATACATGAGTTTGATTGGCCGCTGGTGCCGTAATAGGCGGCTGAGATGTAAGCTCATTGATAAAAGTCTTGAAATTGAACGTGCTCGACCAAGCACTCCAACTAGTGGCAGTACCGTTATTTCGTACTCGCCAGTAGTAAGTAGTATTCAAGGCCAAGTCTACAATACTCCAAGACGTAACAACGCTAAGAGCACCGGAGTCTTTAACGATATTTGAGAATGCTGCATCAGTCGCAACTTGGACTTGAACTTTATCAATAGTCTGGCCAATTGCGGTACCGTTATTCCATCGAAGAGTAGTTCCAGTCTTCGGAACATTCGTAGTACCAGTCGCAGGAGCAGTAGGAACCGGAGTAGTCAGAGATGCGCTCAAAAGTTTGAGTTCAAAGACATCCGACCATTCACTGGTAACATCGACTTTATGTCCCTCAGCACCGATATTCTGCGCTGTCTGACGCACTCTCATGTATGTAGATGCTGCAGGAACTGCTGCTGCAATGAACCCGCCATCAAGAGCCAGTCGGTACGCGCTGTTTACAGTATGCGCAGTACCCGAAGTAACATAGGCATTATTGAATGACAGATTGTCAGCAATCTGATATTCTACTCTGTCTGCAGTTTCACCTGTGGGTATAGCCGTAGCAGCCGCAACTGTGATATTAATATTATTATTGTCAGCATCCGTCTTAGTTGCAGTACTACCTGAAGTCGTTACCGTATTGTTAACCTTGACGGTCACCGTAGGCTTAGGCAGAGACACCTTTGTGGTAAAGGATACAGGGTTCGACCACAAACCACCTATTTTGTCAACAATGCCATATCTCGACCGGCAATGCATGGTCGCATTGTAGGGCAGGGCATGAATCAGTTGGAAGTCAACAGACGTAATTTCTCCATCAAGTGCCACATCCTTGAGCAACTGAGTGAACTGAGCATCTTCAGCGACTTGGAGATACGTCTTGTTAGGAGTAGCCACATTGTTGACAATGGAAGCAGCGCCCCAAGTGATAGGACCAAGAGGACTGAAATCAGTCTGACCCTGACGTGGACTACCAATAATAGGAGCGTCAAAAATAACACTCATAACTGTGGTAATAGTTACTTGGTTTGTAGCCCCCAAGGAATCCGTTGCAATGACCTTAAACGTCAGAACATACGTTGTATTAGTCGCAGATGGCGGATACTTCGTATTGTCTTTAGGCAAAGTAAACTGCACATTCTGATTGTCAATAATACCAGTATTAGGTGTGGCAACAATACCGGTATCGCCGAAATCAAACTTGTATGTAACAGGGTCGCCATCCGGGTCTACGGCACCACTCATTTTAATGGTGTAAGTAGTACCCTTCGCGACATTGGCCGGAATCGTATGCGTGAAACCAGCCATATTTGGTGGTTCATTCAATCGAATTTCCACCGGCTTGGAAGAATACCGAGACAAGTTACCATAACTATCTTCGGCGTACACAATGAGTGTATTGACCGTACCGATGTTACCTGGGAAGGTAACATCGGTATCGAGAGTTACTTCGACAGCTTGAGAAGCCGTAGGTACATCCACCTTAGTCGGAGTAGGACCAAGTTCATCAATATGATAATAGAATGCCACAATCTTTGCATCAGGCAGAAGGGCTTTAGCATGCAAAGAATACGTATGAGTACTTTGTTCACGTACAGAGTCCGGACCAGTAATGGTCGGCTGCGTGATAACAATGTTCACAAACTGCTGGGCAACTTGTTTTACACCAAGAGGCGTTGCAGCAATAGTGTCATCAGTAGCATCCAGGTGTTCCTGAGTAGTAGCCAAACGAGTGATGCCTTGCACAAAATGATTGGCAATAGGCAATTCACCAATGGCTGTCTGTTGAGCTCTGTCAGCCTCTGCCTTGGCGCGGTCAGCTTCGTTCTTTGCTCTATCAGCTTCCTGTCGTGCACCTTGTGCTTCCTGACGTACATCTTGTACAGCATTGGCTGCTACATCAATAATACGCGATTCCTGGAAGTTACCGGTGTCAGTAATAGACGTAATGGCATTAGACCCGGCCGTATTAACCAATGTAATATTGGTAGAACCAGTGTTAGTAATATCTGCCACCCATTTAGAACCGTCACCATTAATGGTGTTTACATACTGGGTACCAAGAGTCGCGATCTCCTCATGACGGGTATCGCCGATCGCATTAATACGATCAACTTCAGTCTGACCTTGGCCAGATACACGACTGACTTGGTTATTACCTTCAGCAGTAATTTCATTCTTTTTGGTTGCAGCCACATTACCAATTTCGGTAATCTGAGTCTGCCCTGCATTGTTAATAGCCGTAATCTGACCAGTAGCGGCAGCCTCAATCCTGGCTTCGGTATCACGCGCATCCTGTGCACACTGGCAAGCTTGTGTCTTACAAGTCTCAGCTTGTTCAGCAGCAGCAACAGCGCGCAAGGATGCTTCAAGAGCAATTTGGTTCTGCTCAAGAATATCCTGCCAATATTCTTGCGGATTCTTTTCAGATGTGACAGGCACAGTCATTGCACGCGAGCAGATTTCATCCAATTGCTGACAAATCATTGTCAGTTTGGCTAAAGCATCCTCGTGCGATTCCGCCGGAAAGTTGTCATATTGCGTGTACTGATGCAACTGAGTGATGGGCACATTTCGCACGATAGCAATAGTAGCACCTACTGCCCATCCAGTAGTACGCGTAAGAACACCACCTGCAGGATTTCCTGCACCAGTAATAGTATAGTTTTCTTTACCCAGGATTACGGCATCAGTATCCGGTTGACCAGGTTGGGCGTACCATACTTGAATATGGTTGTTATCGAGGAATGGGAATGAAATTGGGAAGTTGGTTTGAGAACCGTCCCAAACATAACGATTCTTAAACACGTTATTGCTTACCAGCATTCTTCATCTCCTTATAGGCCTTATTAACCTCGTCAATGACAAGAAGACCTTGTTCTGCGACATCGATCATTTCACTATAAATCTGATCGACTAGTTGTCGCTTTTCATCTGCATCCATGTCTTCATTGAACTGAATCATTCTGACAGCTTTGCTCATGTTATTCAGAGAAGACCGTATGCCAGTAAACTGGCCCATAGGTCCGCTATTCATGAGTTCTTCAGCCATGGCTGCTGCAACGCCAGTACCTTCTTTCATGAGCATGTTTACTGACTTCAGACGATTCTCAAGCTGACCTGCCTTTGTCTGAAAGTCTTCAATTGCTTTAGCACTCACGCTAGGATATCTGAAAACAAACGACTTAACCACAGGTAAGTCAGCAAGAGTCGGTGCCGCACGTTCTACTTTGTCTATAATTCCCGCTTCTTGCGCCGCAGTATCCAAGGCAGAAAGGACATATTGTCCTACCTGACCCGTCCATCCTCTCACAAGATGTTCCATAATGAGTGGAGAAGATGCGCGTCTACCAATTGCTGTTTCTGCTACAGGGTCCAGATAATTGAGGACACGCGACAGGCTCTTAGCAATCTCAGTTGTGTTGGCCTTATATTGCGTCTGCGGAAACATATCTTCCATGAATGATGGAATAATGGGGTTTCCGGTAAAGAAACTATAGTTAGCCGCAGATTCATACACAGGTGCAATAGCTGAAGGCATAACACTAGGTATAATCTGATCACTGACTGCATCAAAAAATCCGTCATCCCACATTTTCTGCAGGAGACTTCTATCTTTGTTTTCATACACCCAATCAACAAACATTTCAACTGGGGCTGCCGCGATTACTGCTAGTTCCTGCGGTTTAGGGATACGTAATACCGCCCAGGGAGTAGGAACGATCCAACAAGTAGCGCGTTGCCAGTCAGGTACGTTTCTGAGTGCTTTAGCAGTATCAGAGTCAGGGCTATTGTACATAATGTCATTATTAACTAATGACAGAAGCAAAGATGGCAGAACTATTCCTGCCCCCACACCTGACATAAACCTGATAGGGTCACCCTTAGCCATACGATAGGTTTTATCGAGACCTTGAACCTGGGCATTAAAGAATGCCGTAATGGCATTGAATCCTTTAGTAGCCGCTCCAATTCTCATAGAGTCCTGAGTAATATCTCTAGACTTAACTGCGGCTTCGAAAGGCGATATACCACGATTCACATCTTCAATAAACCCACCAATACGTGTGGCTTCATCAGTCATCTCAGTAGCGCTCTGCAGCGCTCTCTTAACGATACCCGGAGCCTTACGAAGGTTCAACGGGTTAATCATGCTGATGACTTCTTTATAATTCTTGACAGGGTCCTTGAGCAAATTACGTGCAGGAACTTTAGCCATCTCAGTAATCATTTCCTGAGTGAACTTTCTGTCAAGGGCTACAAGGGACGCATTGCCACCGCCGTTCTTTGCCCAGTCCCAATAATATTGTTCCATCTTGGGAAAGAGTCGTCCACCAGTTCGCTTACTGATAACCGAAGTAAAGCCCTTCAGTGCGCTCAATCCATAAATATAACCTGGATTACTAATGGCCGCAGTAAACTGGTCACGGAACAAGTTACGTACAACAAATTCAGGCGTAGTAATAGAACCTGCACGAGTCCAAGATGCGACCTCAGTCAGTCCTTTCATTATGCCGTTATAAATGAGTGCCGAATCCATGTCCAGTTGTCTGGCTGTCTTAGCAATTTCTTCAGGCACAGCATATACGCGCTTACGACCATTTTCTCTGACAGTAATCTGCGTTTTACGCGATACATCATGAGACAGCGGACTTTCACGCTGACTGACTTCTACAGCTTGACCGAAGTCCTTGGCAATCTGCTTCTTGACCGCATTAGACTCAGCCATTCGAATGACACTAAAAGTATTCCGAACTACACTCTCAAGTGGGTCAATAATGACCGCCTTGGGCGCAGCAAAGTCTTCTCCAAATGAGGGTTCGAATTCCGTCACCACCTCATTCAGAGGAACATACTTTTTGTTCTTTGCCTTGATATCGCGCAACTGGCGTTCACTGATAAGACCTGCATCTTTCATGTAATCGAGCAGGTTATTATTGTAATCATAGATCTTCTGTGCTGCAGCGTCGTACTTCGCAATGTTTTCTGGATTCTTGCCTACAGAATAGGCCACTTCCGGATTGATGCGAGTATCTACACCTTGTTCAGACAGTTCCATGGTACGCTTAGCAATCAGGTATTCAGACAACCCACGAGGGTCACCTGCTTCCTTGATTATCTTATCAAGAGATACACCAAAGTTCTCACGAGTGCCAAACTTAAATGGCGAATGCTCAATCCAGTGCATAGCCATTTTAGGCGATCCCATAAGAGCAGATGCCATGGCGCGAGACTCAGTCATTTTACCTGGAGACGCTCCAGTATTGAGAGGAGCAAATTTATCTACCAATGACTGGTATGTCGAATCCTTGATTTCCGACCATGTGCGAGTACCTTTCTCTTCACCCAGGGAAATATTCTGTCGCAACTCAGCTTGAGCGGCGTCTATGGGCATTTCACCCTTAGGCGCAGCCTTTGCCGCCGATACTTTTTTCTGGTCGAAAATAAACATACGAGAGCCCATTTGAATGCCCTCGATGTTGCGTGTAAGTTCACGAACCTTTTTACCCTTGGTTGCTCCGGCCAATGTTTCAATGGCCTCAGGAGATAGCTTATCAGATGACAGCCATTCAATAAATTCAGGTGTAGGGTTCTCGAACATCTTACGAGATGTGGGAATCAACCGTTCCTGGGACACGCTCTTATACTTTTCAATGAAGTTAGGATATTCCTGGAAGAACTCAGGATCCATTTTCTCCATAGAAGCTTTGCCTTCGGGCGTCTTCAGGAATTCTTTGAACAGCCTTGCGCCGCGCGCATCGGTATAATGGAACATTGGAACGCTGCGATGGACTTGATATTCTTGTACAGACGCCCCTTCAGTCTTCTTCGCTGCGGCTTCTGCCACGTTTTTGCTAGTAGAATACCATACTCCCGCAGGCGCAGATTCCGGATTAAGATTGACTCCCTCAGTGAAGACTCGACGATACGAGGATCTATAGGCACGGGGCACCTCAAGATTAATAGATGCAACGTCTTCTCTGATAGTAGGTTCAATGATAGAATTAATGCGCACTGCTTCAGGCGTTTTACCGGTAACTTCAAATACGCCCATGAGGCGATTCGAATAGAAGCCTGCAGCCTTCATTCCGCCTAAACCCATACTGGCGATCATGAAATCTTCAGCAGTAGGCATTTTGCCTTCCATCAATGAACCTGCGGTAGTCATTGTAGTAATTTCAGAAAACAACTGTGCAGTAGTTTTCATAGCCGGAGTGGCTTCAGAAAAGAACTTACCAGTATATTTACCTGCTCCACCAGTAGCTGCACCAATGACTGCGCCTTTACCTGCAGATGACAAAGTATTGAGAGTACGGTCAACAACTTCAGTCCAAGTTGTTGCCTTACCCTCACGATACATATCAGTCATATATGTACGCAGGCCTTCAGTAAGACCCATCGCAGCTGCAGGAGATGTTATGGGCGCGGCAGGGCCAGTCGTAGCACCAGCAGCACCACCCACAACAAGAGCAGGTATATCCCCAATAGCTTGACCAGCCATCGCAAATACTTTTTGTGCAACACTTCCAGTCTCTGGTACGACCAAGTTTGGCAATTCACCACGAACTGCTAACCCAGTGATAGAATTTTGATACCCAGCAAGTGCGGCTTCTTTCCAGTCAACTACAGGACGAGGATTACCTTGTGCAACTTCCATATCGGCTTTCTCTGCCAATACAGGATCTACTGTGGCAACCTCTATAAAATCCTGTGCTGCTTCAAGGTCTGCAGGATCATCCTTTAAGGAAAACCCATATTCGGTTTTAATACCTTCATAGACCTCATCAGCAGTAAAGCCTGCCTGAATTGCTTCATCAGCTTCACGCTTAGCCTGTTCACGAATCTCTGACAGAGAAAAGCCTGCTGCCAGGGCTTCGTTAGTCTGCTGAGTATATGCCATAATTTACTTCCCTTGTGTACGCTTTTTCCATTCAGAGAAAGTCTCACCAGGCTGTCTGACCTTATCAGGTGAAATAACTGGAGTACCTTTCTCCGGAATAGTCGGTACCCAGTTTGTTTTAGGTACAGACATTGCACCCCTAAAGTTTGGCTTGTCACTTGTGTTCGCATCAATCAGTTTATTGATGAAGCTACCTGGGTCATTGAAGTCTACCAGTTTAGCCACTTGCTCAGGCGTCTTCCCTTGCGCCTCGCGATACAAAGCCTGATTGACTTTCAGATACTTATTTTCAGCATCAGGATTCGTAGTACCCATAATACCATTGCTAGGACTGATGAAGTTCTTGATATACTTCGATGCGTCCGTCAGCATAGGTTTAATGGAAGTATCCATCTTGCTTGCGAGGGTATCCCGAGCATTAAGAAGCGTCTTGTATTCAGTACCAGTAATCTGACCTGCCGCTACCGCTTTTTGAGCACGAGCAACCCATTGGTCGTCAGCCTGATCCTCATAGACAGATACCATAAGATCGCCATATACAGCCTTGCTGATTTTAGACATGTCATCTTTAGCCATGCCTTTAAAAAAGCTGTACATGTTTTTGCGAGTTTCACCAGACACGGCTTGGTTACCCATATAGTCATAAAACTTAGCATCATCCATTTCACCACTGATAGCGTCAGTAATGAAATCATTGAATGCTGCGTTATCTGCACGCTTCTGAGCTCGCTGTTCCCGCGTCCATGCTACCGATTCTAACGAATTGCGGTATGAAGCCTCTGCATGTATGCGATTTTCAGCTTGCTGAATGATAGTATCAATTTTAATGGTTTGACGGCCGACCACAGTCTCCAGGTCTTTTTTGTTTTGCCTAAACCATGCGATAGTTGCCGACGGATTATCTCGAGCCCACGATTGGACCGCCACAAGAATACCGTCATCGATTGCTTTTTCAGCTGCAATGCTATCATTAGGGTATGTCTTACGAACTTGTTCGAAGTAGCTTGTGAGGGCATCAACATCTCCTAATGGCGTTCTAATAAGACCGTCTTTCAGGGTATCAACGTACGCAGCACGAGACTGTTTATCTGCAATTGTCTGCTGTTGAATCTGATATGTACCCATTTCATTCAGATAACTGGACGTATGTTTATGCCACAGTTTATCAAAGATATACCCAGGTACTTTCATCTTCTCGCGAAGTTCACCAGCAGTCTTATTAGACCACTCTTCTTCTGCATTCAGAAGACCATCAGTTTGGGCACCAAGTTTCGTTTTGCGGATTTCCATTTCGCGGTCACGAAACAATTTGGTCATCTCGATATCGGCGTCACGCGCCTGGCGTTCGACAATCTTGTCCATAAAAGTCTGAGCAAAATTGTCAGCCGCGCCCATCAACCTACCAAGACCAGTAATGAATGAGCGTTCAGCATCGGCAGGAGCCGCCATGGCACCCGCGCTAGGTACTGCTCCTACAGGAACTTGGTCGGTCTGTGGGTTACCAAAATAGCGTGGAATTTCCTTAGCCATTAGTCCCACCATCCTGCTTTATTACCGACCAGATAACCACTGGTTGCACCTTGGAACAAAGACCCTGCAGCATTAATCCATCCGCCAGACTTAGAACTTTTTGCTGCTTTACCATACGAGTCGGCTTCAGCTCGTTTGGCTTCAGCTTGCAAACGTCCTGTGCGAAGAACATCCTCACGATCAAGTTTGGCATTCTCCGCGGATTCGTTAACCAGGTCCATGAATGACATGCTGTCGAGCTCATAGCCGCTAGCAGATGCCGCAGCAATCTGCTTAGCCTGCAGTCTGGCGGCTTCTACACCCATATTAGCAGCTTCTTTCCGCGAATTCAGCTCGTAAAGTTCTGCTTGATACTGAGATTGCGCCTGTTGGGCTTTATACGCAGCAGATTGTGCTTCAGCTTGCTGCAAAGAACCGATAGTTCCAACAAGTGTGGAACCTACGACTGCAGCCATAGCGAGGGTGGACATTGCCATATTCTACTCCCAATGAGCTTTAGAACTCTTTGTAGTAAACCTTCTCACGAAGATTGTACCCTAAATGAGCGAGGCACTTTTCTGCCATAGAACTCGGAGGTACATGAAAATTTATTTGCTTAATACCCTTGGATAAAAGCATCATTTCAGTGTACTGCATAAACCTGACTGCTGTACGCCCTCTATATTCAGGCGACACATAAATGGCCACATTAGACGCCGACCGTTCACTGGTAATAAAATCTTTTGCGATCATAAAAATCGCATATCCTACTACCTTGTCATTGTCCTCAATATCAAACGTATGCAGTAACCCAGTGTTTGACCCCATACAGAGATAATCAATGTCTGGATTATACTTCTTACCCTGTCCAACTACCTCTTGGCAGTGCGCATCAATCAAATGAATCGCTCTACCAATGTGATGTGCCAGATTTACTTCCCGGAAAATCGGCTTCATTAGTTAACCCGCCTCGGATTGATATGGTATACAATAGCCCTAACCATGAGAGGATAGGGTGTCTTGTGTTCAATTACGAGCTGTTGCGTTTCATTGTTAGAAGACGCTACAGACTCAGTAAAGTCTCCTGTAAACAACTGCTGTGCCTTATTCATAATTTTGGTCGGGCCAAAAAACTTCTCTTGCATGCTTTGGCCCTCAATGCCGAATCTCAATCCCAGAGAATTCAGCAAAGAGAATGTAGCACTAACAATCTTTCTCGATGCTCCTGTAGATACCTGGTCAGATGCCTGAATAACCATGGACTTAAACCGTGAAGTATATGGAACACCAATGACGCAGTTAGTTACTGCTTGATTAAGCGTAATTGCGCCATTTTGTACATACACTTCAGGATGGACCCATCCATTAATAAGAGGAGCAACTTTAAGTCCTTCTAAATGATTGAGACCAGTAATGGTTGAAGTAGCAGTACCTTGATATACTGCCTGACCATCAGCAAAAGACTCAACACTCAAATTTGGTGACTCATTGACAATCTTGTCAATATACTCAATCGTAGATGTACGATTTCCTCTTTTAATAACAAGCCATAGTTGGTCACCATTAGGACCAGGGATACAACTGATACTCTTCAGTTCGACATTCTCATATCCAGATTGGGTCTGAGCTTCGAATGAATGGGCATGCCAAGCAAGTACTTTCTGTTGCTTTTCATATGTCATGCCAATCAACTGATTAGTATCAGTAATACACCATAAGTACGTGTCTGGCGCGCTCATATATGCCACATCTTTGACTTTGCCTTTAAGAATGTGGTCTGCAAAGATAGTCAAATCTGTGGCTGCAAACTGGTTATCAAGAACCGAGTAATCAAGAGAACGCACACGATCTCGACTGTTTTGAATGAACAATACAGATGAGCCCAATTGGACAGCTTGTGCAGCCATAGAACCATAATTGGTTTGCTTTGTAATCTTGATATTACTTGGCGTAAGAGCTTCACCTAAGGATGATGGCGCAATACGGTATTCTGCACTACCAGTTCCGCACAAAAGTACGTCAGTAGAGTGCAACCATTTAATACCATCTGCCATATCAGTGGCCATGGTATAGTTCATCGGGTCAGTATCAAGAACCGGGTCAGAGGAAGCCCGATTACGATAGAATCGGGTAGTATCCCCAATCTCAGAAAACCACAATGTCAATGGTTGTGCAGGAGTGCTTCCCATGACTAAGCGCTGTTCATGATATGCAACAACTCTTGGCCAATTAAAATTCTGCCACTGCGGTGGAACTGGGTCATTGTCTGGCGTATGAGCAATAGGAGTATCCAATTCCCAGTTATTATTTGCCTTACGAATAAGACGTTGAGGTGAATAGTTGTAATAACACAACCATAACACGTCACCAGACTGTGCCCAGGTTACCTGGTCATACCATGCATCATCAATAAAATAGGTTGGCAGTTCGTAAATAGATCCATTGTCATTTACAACTGTACCACCGTTATAATGGACACGCATATATCCACCATAACCAGTATTCGCAGTCTTACCGAATTCAAGAATGAATGACTGACTGGTACTAAACTTAAAAGGAATGAGCTTAACTTTCTCACTCTTACAATTGATGACGAATCGCGACCCCATTCTACGAGTCATTGGTCCATGCGGGAGTGCAATCATGTTACGCATCTCAGCAGCACCGGCAAAATAAGCATCCACGTCAATGCGATTATGCATCCGTGGGCTAAGTTCGCCGGAAGCGAATGATACTTGAATTGGAATTGCGTCCTGCATGTTTAATACCTCGACAGAATCCAGTTACCTTCGATGACCTCAGGAGGAGTGCTCTCAATGGCAGAAGCATTATAGGCCAGATTGATCTTGCGCTCAAGAAGTTGTTCGTACATCGACTTGAGATCAATATTGCTGGTCAACGAAATGCACATATCAGCGGCCAACTTGAGTGTCAAACACTCTCTGAACATCGCATCCATTTCGTTAGGATCTTCAACCTTGCGTATGTATCGAAGATTCGCCCTGTCAGCGTTAGTCAAGACCTTACGACCTTCTACCTGCCATTCTTGCGTCCTATCATTGATGCTGACTACACGTACGCAGTCCACAGGAAGAGAATATGCATTGGCATAACCAAAAACGGGAGATTCGAGATCTCGTGCAAGAATCTCCCGCTTCATGGCAAAGGACCACGGATAAGAGCGAAGCAAGGCGTCCCGTACCGGTTCATAACGCTGCTTGCACAGGCGAGAAGCCTTAGTAGTGTCATCAAGAGCCATAACAGGTTCCTGACTCAACATGGTCAATGCATCGTTACAAATTTCGATAGAGGACGCCATGGTTTTGCTCCTTATTCGTAGGTGAAGTACAGCTCGCCGTCGAGCTTGGTGCCCTTCGCAGCGGAGGCCGAGAACTTCAGAATAACCGGGACCTGAGTCTGAGAGTCAATGTCTACGCCAGTGAGTGCATCCGTCATGGGCACACCGCCCGCAGTGTTAGCCGCGGCTGCGGCACGAATGGTCTTTTCAGCAACGTCTTCCCCGCCCATGGACTTATGCGCGGGAATGACAATGGAGGCAGTGGTGGCGATAGACGCCAGCATACGGGAAATACCGAGAATACTGGTCGTGCCGGACGGCAAAAACCCGATGGTGATATCGGTGTCAGCGTCGGTAGTCACAGTTTCGAATTTCAGGCGACGTACCTTACCGGAGGTCAATTCCGCCGGATACCGGTACACGTCATTGGACTTCTGCTTTCCAGCAACGTTGGAGTACTGCATTACGCACCTTCCTTGCACTGCAATTGCAGGACCTTTTCGTCTTCCATACGCACCGCGCCGAGGTCCATTTCAGCGTAGACCTGCGTGGAGTAGTTCTTGTCACCACGTTCAGAGATCTTGGTGGTGATGTCTTCCGCCTTAGCAAGGAGCAGACCGGGCTTGGACCACACGATGCACTTACGCGTCGTGTCATCCTTTTCAAGCTGCTCAGTGCGGATGAAGGTGAATCCCATGAAGGAATTGATTTCACCGCGCACGAGGGCCTTGATGGTGTTGTAGTCAGCCGACTGGACCTTGGTGTTGTTCAGCATGTCTTCCAGCTGGAAGCTGGTGACGGCGGCGAACAGGGGTTCACTTTCATCGATTTCATTCCGCCATAGCATGCCGCGGGCCTGAATAAGCTTTTCGATGGTCAGACCGGTGTTGTCATGCGGGATGATGTTGCTGGTCGGGAACGTTTTCTGGACATCGCCATGTTCGCCCGTCCAGACAGGGGCAAAGGCGGCATTGATGATGATTTTGTCTTTCGCGCGGTTGAAGGCCATGACGGCGTTCTGCACATAGGGCGACGTGGGATCATACAGCATACGCAGACGGTCGGGCTTGTCGACGAGGTCCGCCCAGTTGTACGGGGCAGACGTAACCCACCGGCGCATATGCGGAGTGTCCATCTGAGGGGTGTCAGCGTGACGACCGCCACGAGGCTGGGCTTCAACAGTACCGATGGAATCGAAAGCTTCACGCGTGCCACGGATGGTTTCCACGCGCACAGCGGGTTCCAGACGCGACTGTTTCTGCTGGGAAACCAGCGACACAGTGCTGTTGTACTGCTGCACAAAGGCTTCAGTAATCTGAAAACTCATTGGTTTTCTCCATAAAGTTTGAGTGAGGGGTTATCCTTTCGGGCCCTCATTCAATGGGCGACTCACGACCCATTGGGATACCGACGTTCAAACAGAACGCGGATCCTGTCAACAACAGACTTATGCTCGGGGTGAGTCGAATCGAGGAAGGCCGGATGACGCTGCAGTTCCTGAATCTGAGAATCAAGATCTGCAGGGGTATCCGGTTGTCCACCGAGATCCAAACCGAGTTCTTCATGCATCTGTTCACCAATACGAACGAACATATTGACGAATGCAGGGTTGCGACCCAGACTCGTCTTGTTCACTTCGTCAACCAGCTTTTCGCCACCCAGGGTAAACAGAGCACGCTGTGCAATGGTAATCTTCGAGTCGTACGCTTGACCATATTCCTTACGAAGCATATTTTCGCACTGCTTCAGTTCGGTATCTTGGTCCATAGTTCTCGAAGACATAGTTTCACTCACGTTAGCCACAAAGGCCTGCATAAGTGCCGTCGCCTGTCGGTCATTAAGACCGAGATTGTGCGCCGTGGGCTTGAACCATTTAAGGTCCTCTTCCAGGACTGATACTATATCCTCAGGAAGCTGCATTTGCTTAAGAGCATCAGCATTGAGAGAATAATCATCAGGCGTAGCAGGGCGCCCAAGGCGGTTATAGACGTCTTGCCAGTCTTCATCGGTCTTCGGTACCGGGATTTTATCGCGTCCAATGAGCGATTCCGCATGAACATAGGCCTGAGCAAGATTGTTGACGTCCTTAAACTTCGCCAGACTCTTGCTTCCCTTCAGTTCCTCAGAGAGCTGGTCAAACCAACTCCCTGAGGCCGGAGGAGTGTCGGATACCGAACTCGGAGCATGAGTAGTATCAGACTGCGGGGAAGCCGGCTGGGAAGGGGCCGGAGAAGCAATGGTGGATTCACCACCGGTGGCAGTTTCACCACCAGAAATCGGAGCGGGATTATCCATTAGAGGGTCCTTCCATCTTCGACAAGCGCCATAATGCGGAGAACCACGTTTCTCTCGCCTTCGCGCATGCTCATAAGGTTTGTGTTAACGTCAAACGTGGGACGGTTAATCCAATGAGCTTGTTTAAGGTCTTCCAGGACAAGTTTACCATCAGTCGTATTAAACAACCGATTATAAGCCCGAATGACCTCGGCTTGCTTGGCCTGTCTCTGTTCAAATGAGAGTTCTGCCATTTACTGCTCCATCTGGCCTAAGGTATCCATACCCGAGGCGATGTTATTCATACCGATACCTGCGTTCTTGATTTGCTCTGCCATTTGGGCCTGCTGCTGAGCTTCTGCTCTCGCTTGCCGGACTTCTGCAGTTTCAGAATCATCTCGCAAGTATTCAGGATTGATCGAGTACATGTCGCACACACCTTCCACAGTCTTGTCAGTATTGAACTTGTCCATTGCGGCAGGGTCAAATGACAGGAACGGAGTAAGGACTTGCATAGCTCTGGTAAGGTTATTAGCCTCAACCTGTTGCTGAGCCTTTGCAATGGGCGACGTATACACAATCTGCAGTTTCACACCGGGCTGCATCAACTCCTCAGGAGGAGTATCGAATTTGCCCGCTCTCATAAGAATACCAAAACACCGAATAATCAGAGGCGAGAGAAGTTCATTCTCAGCGCGGCCCACAACCGGGCCCATAAGACGAAGCTTCTCTTCAGTCCTCTGCATGACCTCAGTAGCGGTCATTTGGGGCCCTATGTTCAGCTGAAGCTGGTCCACAAAGAAGATTTCCCGAATGCGCATCTGAAGGTCTTTAATGATATCAAGACCAAGATCAGGGCGTCCACCTGTTTGCATAGGAACTACGCCCTTAGGATCCATGGAGCCGGTACGATAATAGTTAATCGCCGCAGGCTTGGTCGAGATGGGTGACACAAAACCCTGGTCCGGAATCATAAGAGCCGGATCAATCATTTTCTGTGCCGCACGCAGATTAGTCGAAACTATCTGCTGCAGCATCCGGAGATCGGGAAGAGCATTGGAACCTGGGCCACGACCATACGTCTCATGTGATGCTTTATAGAATCTCGCTGCCATGAAAGGACGTTCATTGTATCCCGATTCCTGAATGACAAGTCCATGCTTCGTGTCCACATACGTGGATTTGTAAGGCATGGCCTTGGCTGCTTTGATGCTGAGGGGGTCTGCTTCAATGTTCGGAGCCACCACATGGAGGATCTCAAACTTGGTGCTCAGTTCCCCATCATCATACGCCTTAACGATCTCCGGATGCAGGTTAGCCTTACCGAACGCCTCGACCAATTGAAGGACGGTGCGTCTGTATACTCGGTAGAGCGATCCTATCTGCCCCTCAGCGTTCTCTGCAAAATAGCATTCAGAGAGAGGCAGAGAATTGATTTGAAGCCCAGTCAGGTCCTTTTTCTCTGTGACAAACATGCACATGTTGCCATACGCGCCATATGAGCGATACCCTTCATGAAGAGAAGTAGTAAAGCCCGACTGAGGGCGCTGAATTTCATAGGCCATGATGCGCGTTACATCTGCCAACCATCGTTTGACTGCCGAGTTATTTGCCAATTTCTGATTGGCTACACTCAGGTCAAACCAGGGCGATGCAGGGTTTGTCAACAAAGAATAAAAGCCTGATGCCAACAGCTCATTAGAATGAATACCAGTCGAGTCGTACACACGAGGGTCGGTGTCTACTCCCTCAGTCTGATACTGCGAGAGAAAAGACATATCGAAAGGCATCACTACTTTGGCAATTTTTTGCCAGTGAGCTTCAAAATTCGCCCTATCAGACTTGAGCTGGTCTAAGCGCTTAATGATACGCTTGACTTCATCCCGCTCTCGCTGAGAGACCTCTGTGGAACGACCTACTGTCATGAATTAGCTCCCAGAGCCTAACGTAGGCTTCTTGATCTTGATATTGGACGACTCAGGTTGACTAAAAATAGTCGCCGGACGCCCAGAGGCAAATGCCTTGTTCTTATTGCGTTGCTCAGCATTACGCTTTTCTTCTTCAGTCAGTTCTTTGACTTCTGCCTTAGGCGCAGTTTCTTCAATGCCTTGCGACTTGTTGTACGCCGCCCGCTGCTGAGAGTACGCCACCGGATCAAAATAGCTCAACACAGGATTGGGTCGCTGTGGCGCAGGAGTAGCCTCAGTCCCGCCCTCACGAACAAAGAATGATCTGATGATAGACGACCCCTGACTCGGTGCCTGAGTCTCAGGAGTCGGAGTCTGTCCCTTGCGCTTAAAGATAGACGCAATATCAACGGGCGATGCCATGACTACATCCCAGAACCCAGAGTGGGTTTCTTCGTCTTGATGTTTGTGTCGCCCTCACCACTGGTGAAAATGGTGGCCGCTCTGCCCTGCTGTAACCGCTGCTGCTGGTCTCTAGCACGTGCATCAGCTGCTGCAGCCTTGGCCTCAGCAGCCTCTGTCGCCTTGCGCTGCTCCTCGAGCTGGGCCTCATACGCACTCGTATCAGGCTTGGAAGAGCTGCCACCACCAAAAATTTTCTTGACTGTACCGCCCATGTTATTCTCCATATGTCAACGGATTATAGTCATAATCTCGTGTACGACTGGGTAGAGTGCGTGTTGCAAACTCTTGGTAACGCTCGTGCTGCGCCATCATTCTGAATGCGTCTGCGTAATGTGACATCCAATCATGAACTGGCGCCCCATATGTCTTCGTTTTCGCGTCATATTGTGCACGATAGCCCTTCAAGGCTTCAATGCCTTTTGAGCATTTATCTTCACTAAACCAACACCTGGGGAGTATATTACGGGCCATATTGATCCCATCTTCCACAGGTATGCGCTTATTGACACGTATGTCTTGGAGTCCCAGGTCCATCAGTGTCTGCTTGCGACTGCGACCAGAAGATAACTCTCTGACTTCAACGTCATGAGGGAGGATATGGTATCCATAGGCATATGGACGTTGATTGAGCAGACGCACATAGTAATCCAGAGCATGTCCATTATCATGGATACAATCAAGGATTCTGATTTCGCTATGCACCTTCTGATACAGCCATATGACTAACTCGTCATCAATACCCAGGTCCCATGCAGTATTGACCAAGAGATTGGGCTCCCATGAAATGGTAGGGAGTATGTGTGACGAGATGGCCTCCATGCGCTCACCGTAATATGCACCAACCAATGCAGCCTCATATGAGCAATAAAATTCTTGTTTTGCCAGGGCCGGAGGAAGACCGGCATCGATTTCCTCTTGTACCTGCTCCTCTGTCATCACATGGGTGTCATCTATGGTCGCTTTGGAGTAAAACCAGTCGTCGGAGGTACGTGCGTACAGGTCCATTTCCCACTGGTGGTTATGACCCCGAGGCGTCCCATTAAACAAGGCCCACCCATCGTTTTCTAGCAGGATTGGCCTTAGGTAGTGCCAAGCCTCAGGCTTATGCAACGAAAACTCTGAAAATATGACGCCCACGGGGTTCGTACCCACAATGGAGTCGATATTGTCTGACCCAAGGAATCTAATAAATGAGCCATTGGCGAGTTCTAAGGTCATCTGCTGATTGTCTTTGCGAACCCACAACTCTTTAGGGATGTGCTCTATCAGACGAAACCCTGTTTTGTCCATCCCTTCCCAGATGATCGCACGCGCTTGTTTATAATATGGAAGAATATAAAAATAGGTTCCAACGCGTTTGATCGACTCTCTGGCCAGAATATTAACAAACACTTTATCTTTGCCAGCCCTTCGATGCCACACAGCCAACCCACGCTTATATCCTTCTGCCAGGCAATTGTACAGAGGAATTTGATAGTCACGCGGTGTAAAATTGCGTGGTATGGTTATGACTTTTGGGGCTATGGCCATGACGAAGGTCCCTAGTTTGAAAATGTATTGACTACTTCTATCTTCATCCCACTATCATTAGATTTGTTCTGTGATACCTGCGACAAAATAGCCGCAACAGTTGCCTGATTGAGGGTAGCCGTAGTTTTTGCAAGAAGGTCGAGCTTTCGAGCCGCATTGGGGTCATCTGCATCCATATTTGATGCTAATTCAGCTACTTTTTGCAGAAGAATGAGTTCAGTTTGTGCGTAAATAGGCGCAAAGGCCATCTGTTTACGCATTATCACTTCAATCAGTTGGTCCCTTGCGTCGTCTGCGTTCTTCGAAAAGCTGGAAAATTTAGTCGGGGCCTTTATGTATTGCCCATCAGCTATCATCATTTTGACCATGGTGGGCGCGAGACCGACAAATGGGGCGATTTCATCTGCCTCAAAGCCGAATATCTCATACAGCAACCTAACTTGCTGCTGCATATTGTCACACCGGGTCGAAATATCCATGATTTTCTCCTTACACAAGTACCATATCAAGTATTTTGGGAAATGTACACAAGAATTTTGGTTAAGTCTCTAAACTCATTAGTTCTAAAGTCCTGAGTTATGGAACTCGGAGTTTTAGAACTCAGTAGTTCTATAGAGGTGAAATTGGCATGAGGGGCGAGTTCTATAGAGAAAAATGTGGAAATGATAAAATACCAAGGCTCCTCATGCTTTTTCTATAGAACTCGAGTTCTGTGCATAGAACTCATGTGTTATGAGGATTCTTCGCATGACGCGCACGTATAAGGAATTATCAACAAATGTTGTAGAGAAATAGGAAAAAGAGACAAATATAATGCGGGATGACCTAAGAACTACTTTTTCTCCGCGTCCTTGCCCCCGGGGCCCCCAATTTTTCTAGAAAAACATTTCTTTATGACATAATTCATACCTAAGCAGCAAAGTATTTAGGTATTTCTCATATCATGTGCATTATAATGGTTCCTCTATCATTTTCTTTCAATCTATCCTCCTCATAACACTATTATTCTTAATGGGACGGTCACGTTGTTCCCTAATACCCCATTAAGAATAATAGTATTACTCGTCGGATCTGGCGTTGCCAGCCGATTGAAAGAAAATGATAGAGGAACCATTATAAGTTCCTCTATCACATTCCTACTCATTACTTAAATCATACAACCACATAAACACTTCCTCTAACTCCATCCACCACTTAAACAACTCCCAATTATCACCTCCATAAAAATCATCCATACACTCTACCAATAACAACCTATCATCCAAATCCTCCACACTCTCCACACCTCTCTTATCACAAACTATTTCCCACAACACACTCTCAACTTCCAACTTACATTCTTCCAAATCATACATCAATTCATTAACATTCATTTTACTTCTCCATCTTTTCTATAACTCTATTTATTTCCTTCCAACCTTCTACTACACCCTTACCAATAATTTCCTCTAATTCCAATTCCCAATCTTCTATCTCAATATAATCTCTATCCATATTATACTTTTCTTCTATTACATCTCTCATAACAATTTCCATACCACAACTAATTCTTCTCAAACTATCCAATATTTCATTATTCATATTTCCCCCTTTCGTTAGATACACCTTATCAGAATCATTGATAGCTGTCAACAATATTCTTGATAGTTCTTTTATTCACTTGCGTACCGCGTGGTGGCTCAATCAAATTATTTTACTCGCATTCACCTTCCGGTGAACGCAAATAAAATAATTTGATTCATTCGCAACTATTAGGCCCGCTTCGCTAGTATAGTATTCGCTACGGCTCTTCGTTTCGGGTTCCACCCTCACTTACAAGCCTAATCGCTCATACAGCTAGCGCTGCTACGCTGTAACTGGACATATACGAGCTTGAGGCTCCGCCTCAACTCTTAATAGTGGAAGCTCGCTCATGTTATTCGCTCGAATTAGCAGATACGCTTCGGGACTCCGCCCTTGCTTCTCGTGAGGTGTTTCACCGTTGGTTCAACCATTGGGACAATGTGTCACTCTGTTCCACAGATAATAGCGCTTCACTTTGTTCAGCTATGATGATATGGTTCACTCCCGTTCACCGTACCACCAGATCGGCCGCCGCGGGCAAGACGGACCGGCTGATCGTGCGTTCAACCGGGTGTCACTGACAGCTGATGACAGACACCTACCCCTGATTGAGCATTCAGGAGTCACCCGCAGTCACCTACCCCTGATTGAGCATTCAGGAGTCACTCACTATCATTAGCTGTCACTGACCCATGAGGGTTGCCCAGGTCCTTAGGCGCCCAGGTTTTGGCGTGTACAAAGCCCGCAATACATGATAGAATGAATTGCAGGACAACCCAAGTCCTCAACCGCACCCGTATAGAGAAAGCAAGATGGACAGAAAATATTTTTAAATTTTATTCAAAAAAGGGTTTACAACCCTCTAGAATAGGCGTATACTGAATTCAACAAATGAGCGTGATGACGCTAAATAAATTCTAACCATTAGGAGATCTACCATGACCATCAACGAACTCAACAATCTGTCGCTCGAAGCCCTCAATGCCCTCTCTCATGAAGACTTGGTTCTCGCGGTACAGACGTATCAGCAGAAGTTCAACAATCCTGATTCTATTAAGAACAAGATTCAGGCAGCCCTTGCCAATGGCATTCATATGAGCATCAAGGAACTTGCTGAGACCTGCAACACGTCGCCTGCGGTCATTAGCTCCAATTTGTCCTATCTCAAGAAGGCGGGCATCATGATTGCCACTGACCCGCTTGGCAAGAAGTTCATTTGGGAAGCTGCTTCTTAATCAGCAAAAATTCTTATTTTCAAGGCTCGCATTTCACGATGCGGGCCTTCTTTTATACTCAGGATTCGGGGACTCGCGGATCTGCTCTTTCAGAAAAACTCTCGGCAAAATATTGGCAGAACGGAGGGAAAAATATTCACACGACTGCGACGACCCCTTAAGAGACTTTTACTCTCATTCTGGGCTCTCATAAGCCCTTGTTTTTATTTTATTTTTTATTTATATTACGATAAAAACGATATTATTAATATTTAAAAAAATAAAAAATTAAAAAATGGGTTCTAAAGGCTATATATATGCAGGGTTTTGTGGGGAAAGCGCCGCTAAAAATCGTATTCCGCGAATCCTCATATATTTCAAGCACTTACACTACATGGCAACCACATTTCAGTTTTCGCTGCGACATAAATACCTGAAATTATTAACCTCAAGGGGAAAAAATTAAATGGTTGAAATGATTGCCTTTAATTTTTATATACACTTTTATCGGAAATAACGTCCAAAGCACTTGATTTAATTAAACAAAGTCAAGTACCTGAAATTATTGTATTCTCCGTAACTACTTGAATTAATTGGGCGCCCCATAAATAGTTGAAATACTTAACTTTGATAAACGTGTTCATCGTATTCATGAAAAACGTCCAAAGCACCTGATTTAACTAAGTATTTTTAAATACCTGAAATTATTGTATTCTCCATAACTACCTGAATTAACTGAGCGCCCGATAAAGGGTTGAAATACTTAAATAAAAAAAAAGTATGTACATCATAATAAAAATTTGTTAAGATGTTTTTATAAAGGCTATTAATTTCACCATTCAACATAGGAGAAAGTCATGGGTATGACGCGTTCTGAAGTTCTGGCAGTAGTAAAAAATATCAAGAGCACAACCCCCGTACTTGATGACAGAGACCAAAAATTAGCCATTTGTCTTTATGCTGCGGGATTCCCTGTCTCTAATATTGCAGCATATCTGAAAGTAGATAGGTATCGTATTTACCCATTTCTTAAGCCATATCAGGCAATCCAAGGAGCGTTAATGACAGAGCTTTGCGAGACCTTTATCCCTGCTTTTATGTCTGACATTTTTGAAGCTATGGAGCGATAGTCAATGGCTATTAATACACAAAATATCCCTGCTACTCTAGCGTCTATTCCAAACTGGACGCGTTCTACTGGCGCGGATAATTCGCCACAGGCTAAGGTCCCACTGTGGGCAGACACTCAAGATGCTCCACGCAGTGAAACTGGTCAAACCCTCATTTCTCTGCTCCCTTTTCTGACAGAGCATCCGACATTCAACGCAGGAATCTTTACGTCCATTTATAATCAACTGATTGTGGTGGACTTGGATGATCCTCAAATATGCCAGCGGTACCTTGACCAGCATGACCCGACTCTTACCTCGCTTCTCCCTAACACGTACACGGAGTTTTCTTTAAACAATAAGCTGCACCTGTACTACCTATACCAGAACAAGTCATTTCAATATCCTGCATATTGTAAACACCCCATCACGACTCCACTGGGCGAGGGGCAAACATCAATTCATAGCAGTTTCATGGTTGTGACAGGGAAGGTGGCGCCTATTTCTTCGCCCACGCTTCACGTTCTGACTGATGAAGAGTTCCATGCTATTACTGATCTTCCTACAGAATATGAAGAACGCGCGCAAGCCCGTAAGACTACTTTCACACCTTCTACAACCAACTCTACTGCAACCATTGACACACCTGAGGAATTTGATGAACTAATCCAAGCGCTGAAACTTATTCCTCTTAATCAGTCACCCAAGGTTAAGCTCGCATGGGAGGCCTTAACTGGCCGCACATATGAGCATTATGACTTTTGGTTATCAATTGGGATGGCCTTACATTCATCAGTTTCGCAAAAGATGACGATGAAGGCGGCTATGTCATTTGATGAGTGGTCCGCTACAGATCCCACACATTATACTGGTAGCGATTCATGTATCAAAAAATGGTCGTCCTTTAATGCTATCCCCCATGATAGATACCTGACTAAAGCTACAATCTTTGCTCTGGCTCAAGAGCTTAGAATGCAATTCCCTGTTATGAAGCAAACAACAAAAGGGGCTAGAGTTCCAGATATTGAGGCAGTAGATAACTACCTTTACTTTATGAAGTATTATGACCTCAAGATCTATTCTGATTTTCAGAATTATTATATTACTGGAAATGAGGAAATCCTTACAAAGCATTTCAATTCTCCCTTTATTCTCCCACAAATGATGGGGCCATTTGATGGTAAAACATTTAAAACGCATCTCATAACCATGATCCAGCGGTCGATGTTTCCTAATGCTCACATCACTCTTAGGGGAGCGCAGGCCATATGCAAGGTGTTGTTAGAACAGGCTATTCAACCTAATATCTTTGATATGTGGTTGAAGTCACATGAGTCACTGACGCCACAGTACTCTACAAATACGCGGCCACTGCTGCCTGTCCCACCGCGCACACCACCTCATACCTGGTCACCCACTCTTGACCAACTCATGACCTTTATTGAATTTGATGAGTCCCAGGACCTGGAGGTGGCGCGAGCCATATTTTATGCGTCGTTCATGCTCATAATAAAACTCAATTGCTTTCCCAATACTGGGGTAGACTCTGCAGAAGGCTTCTTGTACTTGACCGGGCCTCAGAGCTCATACAAATCCACATTTTGTGAGTCTCTGGTGCCTCAGGTGCTTAAGAAATACCTGGTCAGGTCTCTCACAAGCGTCATACGCAGTGAAAAAGGACTCCGGGACTTCCAGTTGGCTCTCGCTGCATCATCTTTTTTAGTGATAGATGAGGCAGAGGGATTCATCAACTTCCAGGAATCCAGCTCTCAGTTTAAGGCCATTATGTCAAAGGCATGGTTGGATGTGACACCAATCTACTCTTCAGACTCTATACGCCTCCAGCGCAAGGCCTTCGTGTTGGGTTCATCCAATGACTATGAACAGCGTATGATGCGCAATGGTACGCGTAAAATGTGGTGGGTGCGTGTCCAGCATATCCATACTGAGGACCTCATATACTTCAATTGGCACGCCTTCTATCGCCAGATGAAGCTAGAATTTGAACAACTGGTAGCACAAGGTAAGCAGCCCTGGATTCTTCCTCAGCATATCATGAAGCAGTTGGATGAGTCAAATGTACAGGGTACGGCCATGACTGAAGTCGATATGATCTTGAGAGAGTGCTTCCCGATTGACGATTCATTTGACCCAAAGGGCGTGCTAGCAAGTATAAACAGTATTCAAACATCTAAATTGTTACTAACAGCCAAACAATTGACAACTCTCATTCAGATGAGATGGCCAGATTTTCGCGGCGGACTTCCTGCAATAAAGAATGCTGCACGTAGATACGCCATGGAATATCTGCAAACTGGAGTATCACAGTCGTTGGCGCTACCTTTTAAGTCAGCACGGTTTATTGATGGCGTTATACAGATAGGCGCAGGTCGTACTCTTAGAACTTATTATGTGGTTCCATGGACGTTAGAAGAGGTACGAGCCCAAGCCTTTAAAGAGTTCATAACCAAATAAATCAACTAAAAATAATGATGTTATAGCAATGTACATCAAAACAGATTCGTGCTATTCTATCTTTATGAATGAAACGAATAGGAGGCTTATTATGAATAGCACGAATCTGACAATGGAAGAACGGGCGCAAATTCAGTTTTATGCGCATATGGCCCTCGAGCCTATGGATGAACAATCCGCAGTCTGGAATTCTATTCCTGAGGCAGAGGGCTATAACTGTCCTTATTCTAAGCATGTTGCAGCGCTTCAGTTGCGTGCTGACGAGGACACCTGGGGACGTATAAGCGGAGGCCTGCAGCACTATTTTCTGCTTCAGCTCCATCATTTGGACAATCAGAAGGCCCATTCCGTGGCAAAGGCGTGCAGAATATGTCTATGGTAAACTGGACTCGGCTCTCATTTGTGGTCTTCCACAGTGCGGCAGTGGTGTATATTCTCATTAATGATTGGCGTAGTGCCTTCTTAGCAGTCATTGCGCCAATCGTACTTAAGAGGTGTTACCCTCATGATTAACCTCCGAATTGTCTTACTGTCCATTGGCCTTATCCTCATTATAACAGCATTCATGTGCGACATGAGTCAGCATGGGCAGGCACTGAGCCTAGGTCTTGGCATCGGTCTCACCATTTTCGGCGGTATGCTGGAGGACTACTGATGTTATATCTATGTCATTTATTAACTGACACAGGCAAAGAGGTGCAGGGCAGCATCAAATGGGTGATCAAATCTCATAGAATGCACATGGTTGGAGACCTGCTCTTAGCATGGCATGACCATTATGGCCTGTGCACCTTCTCGGTACAAGGCCTCCATCTTCGCAACTACAACTTTGAAAGTATAGCAATTCCTGCTGTATATAACCTGTTAGAGCTAAAGGAGCTTCTCGATGAGTAACGCAAAGCACGCCAAGTATTCCCCGTCTCAGTTGTCTCGCATCATTGCATGCCCAGGTTCTGTCTTCATGAGCGAGGGGATTGAGCAACTCCCAACCTCGCCCTACGCTGCCGAGGGGACCATGCTCCATAGCTACATGGAGCAGTATATTGATTCCAACACCATGCCTGATGTGCGCACTGATTACAAGGTCCTCTTGGAACGGTGCATGGACTACCTCACGTCCATTCGTGACAATAACAGTGCGATCTTTACTGAAATGTATATGATTTCCGCTGTTGAAACGGATGTGGCTGGTACTGCTGACGTGGTGCTGATCAATCCTACCACGTCAGCAGCACACATCGTCGACTGGAAGTTTGGCGGCGGCGTGCATGTGGCTGTGCTGGACAATCCTCAATTCCTCGCATATGCGTGGTTGTTGTTGGAAAAGTTTCCGTCTATTAACCAGGTGACTGTGCATGTCGCGCAGCCTCGCCTCGATAACTTCGATTACCAGACTATGACACGAGAGTACATAGATAACTGGTATAAGTCCGTTCTCTCGCCGGCTCTCAGAACAGCAGAACGGATTGACAATCCTGTGCTTAGGCCATCTCTTGACGCATGCAGGTGGTGCAGAGCCAATGCTGTGTGTCCTGCACGCCATGCCCAGGTCAATCAGCAGGCCGCTGAAGCCTTCGCCATGTACGCGGATATTGAGGTGCAGCGCGTAGACCATGAGAAGATCGCGGAATTCTATGCCAAGATTCCGTCTCTTGAAAACGCCATTAAGGCCGTCAAGGACTATGTGCGTACCCAATGTTATCTGAAGGGGGCAGAAGCTATCCCAGGTTACAAGGTAGTCCAGGGACGAGGGTCACGCAAGTGGTCTGTATCTCCTGACCGTGTCATTCAGTTCATGGAACAAAAGGGCATCGATGCCGGTGAACTGTTTGACGCTGACCTCAAGTCTGTAGCGGCCATTGAAAAGCTGGTTAAGGGCCTTAAGACTGACCCTGAATTCAACAAGCTCTATCAGACTGAGTACGGCGCGGCATCTATTGTGCCTGCGTCTGACCCACGTCCTACTATAAGCCTCACTCGAGACGCGGCGACTGTCTTCGCATCTGTAGCAGACATGGAGGAGTAACGATGAATAGATGGACATTGTGGAGCAAGCAGCCGCATACGGATGCCAAGCTAGTATATCGCTGGCGTATCCCCGCACAGAAGATTCTGGGACTGGTCATGCAGCCGGAGTGGTCGGATAAAATCTTTTCCTTCCCATGCAAACCTGATATTTATTGTCCGAGTTGTGCGAAATGGGATGGGTGGAATTGGCATATCCCCAATGGGCAGGACTGGCACGAGGTGCTGGATGAACGCAATGGAGGTGAGGCATGTATTACGGAATAAAGAAGAGTACTGATTTGCGTAGTCCGAATACGGAAGTCAAAAAGTTTACCTCTAAAAGGGCCGCTCTAGCATGGAAGTCCATAGGTAACGGCGAATACACCTATGCAGATCCTAAAGGGGCGAGAAATTACCACCACACTTTCAAAGAGGTGTACGAACTGTGTGGGCGGGTGGATAAAAAGCATCCGATTTTCAAAGACCGTGGTTCACGGGACTACCCCCGCAGTAATTCGGATAACTTGGCTAGCTACATTTACAAATACGGACACGAGGTGATGGATGAACGAAACTGAATGGCTTGCTGACCTTGAAGCAAAGGCTGACGCGGCGACGCCGGGGCCGTGGGAAGATTTCAGCAATCATCCTGATCACATAGCTGGGAGTGTATGCAAGGGAGAACGTGGGATAAAGCACATCTGCTTGGCGAGCTTCTACGAGTCGACTGATGAGAGACAAACCATTACGCACAAAGAATGCCTAGCAAACGCTTCCTTTATCGCCGCAGCGAACCCAGAGACGGTGAAAATGCTGGTGCAGACGATCAAACACCTCATCTTAGCAGCAGGAGACCAGTGCTATGCGTGTGCGGTTCCTAATAGTGACAGACAGGATCTGTGCCAACACACCTGCCATATTGGACTCACTCTAATCGAGTGTGGTTGTTCGATACCACGGAACCCAAACCAAGATGTATGGGGAGAATAGCCATGGCACTTACCACCGCGCTCACGAGCATCGGGCCGACCCAGAGCATATAATGGATGTTGGTGATGTACTTCTGGACATGCAGTCGGGCCTGGTGAGGCACGCGTAAGAAATAACTAAGGATGTCTGTGCATCTGTAATAAACATGGAGGAGTAACAATGAAAGCTCAACAAGACTACGCGTATGTCAACCTGGATGGGACATGCTTGGTATGTGGTAAGAAGGGAACTGTCACGTGGCTCGAAGAAGACAACACCGTGCATGACGTAGGGATGTGCGGCACGTGTACCTTCGGAAGCGCTGAAGACGACGATTATCACACATGGGCGTGGGGCTCTATCAACCTTAAGACTCAGGAGGTTACACCGGTATGACCATAGGCCTATTCCTATTCATCGTGATATGCATGAGTATAGGCCTAGCCTTATATAACACGTACAACGACGTCATATGGCTTGTATTCTGGGGCGGGATTTGCTTTTTTACACTTATAGCTGTTTGGGGAGGTCAATTATGAAGTTGTATTATTACGGCGTAAGGTTCTTTAAGTATACTGAAGGAACTGACTCCAATGAACTGTCGGCAAAGGTCTACTCTTATCATTCCACAGTTCCTTGTCGCGTAGGCGACCTTGTGGTTGCAGAAACCCGCGACGGGTACAAGATAGTTAAGGTAGATAATGAAGGGCATGAGCACGCACTTAAGGCCTCGGCATTCATTGTGTGCAACGTGACCAATCATGTTGCAGCAGTGAATGCGGCACGCAATCGTATGTTCCGCATGAACGCGCTCAAGGCGGCCATGGAATCCAAGTTGACTGAGTCTAAGTTCCTTGAAATGTGCAAGCAAATGAGTGCACAGGACCCGGAACTCGCACGTCTTCTGGATGAATATCACGCCCTCACTTCCGACGTTACCGACGAGTAACATAACTTTGGAACCCTATACCCGACGAAATTTTTTCGAAAAAGGGTGAAAAAAGGGTTTACATCAAGATGAAATTAAGGCATATTAAATTCACATCAAGCGCACAACGCGCCTAAAACCAACACAGGAGCATTATCATGGAATTTGCCAACAAGCGTGAACACACCCTGTGGCTCATCGAACAGGGCGGCGCCACCAACGAGAGCATCGAAGCTGCTACCGAAATGACCAACAAGAGCCGCGGCACGATTTTCGCCCAGCTTCGCCTCATGGGCAAGTATCCCATGGCTGACGAAAACGGCGTCTACCACATCGGCACCGCTGAAGAATTCGAAGCCAAGAAGGCCGCCTCTGCCGCCAATCGCAAGCCCGCTGTCGCCCTTACGCCCGCCCAGGCCCTCGAAAAGGCCAAGGCTCGCGAAACGAAGGCGTCCAAGGCCCTGACCACCGCCAGCGCCCGCCTCAACATGAACCCCGATTCCCGTGAACTGCAGCTGCGCCATCGCATCGCTGAGCTTGAGCTTGAGCTCGCCAGCGTGCTGCTCTCGGAAGTTGAAGGCCAGCCGAATCAGGACCTGGACGTGGAAGTCACCGCTGATACCGCGGATGATGAACTCGTTTAAGGCCTAGCCATGAGCATGACCATTATGATGGAAACCGCTTTAATCACGTCATAATCGCCACCTTATGGCTGCCCGCCCGAGTATAAGGCTGTTCTCGGGCGGGCTTTAAAAGGCGTCTTAATCTCCAACAAATGTTGTAGAGAGGTCTAATAATGCCGAAATACGATTCTGGGAAGCCGCAATTCTCGCTCATTGACCCCAAATTCATGCTTGAGTTTGCCCAGGTCATGACAATGGGCGCGGAAAAATATGGCGCGGACAATTGGAAAACTATTGAAAACGCCATCCCGCGATATAAGGATGCGCTTCACCGCCACATGAATGCGTTTGAGCAAGGCAAGATGGACGACGAAGAGTCTGGCCTTTCTCATCTCGCACATGTTGCAGCTAATGCTATGTTTCTGCATTGGCTCGCTCATAATCCCCAAAATGATAGTGCAAAGTCTGTCGAAATGGGGTGCAAAAATTGTGTGTATAACGCACTGAGCAACAATCTTGTCACCAATAGCAAGTGCGTTGCATGTACGTACTACAAGAACAATGGTAAGGGCGACAACAACTTTGTAGTCAAAGATTGTGGACACCCCTTCGATCATGCGGTAGAACAGCTCGTAATTAAGTGCTGTGATACCTGTGAATGGTCTTCTCGTCCTTGTGCCGAACTCGGGGGCGCGGGCCCAGCATGCCCTTATGGCGATAACTATGTGAAAGCACCACGCTTTCATGGCCTGCGGGTCTATAATCCTCTTTACCGCGTAATCGAAGGAGAACAAGAAAATGCTGAAGCCGTATGCCCCGAAAGTCCAAGTAATATGGTCGACCCCGTATCCTGCAAATGTGGTTGCCCTGGCTGCCCAGCAAACGATGAAGAAGAACCCCGAGATCAAGGGAAATCCGAGCGCTCTATTATCGTTCTTGATCTCAGCTGATCATCTCAATCCTGTGGAACACGCGGTCATTTGCTTCCGCATTACCGACGTATCTCGGGCTTGCTTTGATCAGCATGTGCGGCATCGTATTGCATCTTACACGTCCAGCAGTCAGCATTATCAGGATTATACGTCCTATGACTGCTTTGTACATCCTTATGTGGTTAATGACGCGTGCGTACAAAAGGCGCATACTGAAGCCCTAAAGGCGTACAATCTTCTTATGCAGGATGGTGAAGCAAAAGAAGAAGCTCGTATGCTGCTTCCCATGAGCGCCGGCGTCAATGTGGTCGTAACCATGAATGCGCGCTCACTTATTAACTTCTTGCAACTCCGGCTTTGTCGCCGCAATGTTCAGGAAATGCAAATGCTGGCCGCGGCTATGCACTCTATGTGCTGCGACTGGTTTCCCGAACTGTTCTCAATGATCGGGCCATACTGCTTTATGCACAATGGCCGCTGCAACCAAGGAAAGATGTCATGCGGATCTCCCGTCACCAGTATTTCATGCAAGTTGCCACTGCAGTTGCGCAGCGGTCTACGTGTATTGACAAGCAAGTCGGATGCGTACTAGTAGACGAGAGCACTGGTAATATCTTGTCTACGGGTTATAATGGCAATCCAACCGGCGTGTTTAACTGCTGTGATGAGAACTGTTGTGTTAAGAATGACGGCTTACCTTGTTATGCTGTGCACGCCGAAATAAACGCCCTCATTCAGCGGTCAAGCAATGTACCTTTTGTGGCATATTGCACACTCGAACCATGTATCCAATGTACTGCGGCACTTATCAATGCTGGATGTACTAAAGTACTGTTTGTGAATGAGACCAATCATAACAAAACTGGTCTTGGTTTGTGGTCACGTGTACGGCCTGAAGATACATGGATACATATGGGGCTTAGCTATGGAAACTAAAAAGTCTCTCACTGCGGCAAATATGTTCGCGATGATTAAAGAGTATCATGAGATCCTTGGTTATCCGATTGCCAAGGAAGATCAGAACTCTACTGTACGGTCTGCCACTGATCGGCGTGACATGAACAATCAACTGATTGCGGCGCTTCATAATGAAGTGACCGAACTGCAAGAATCCACCCCTTGGAAGCCGTGGCGTCCGTTGGGATATAAGTCCTACAATATGGACAATATGGCGGAAGAGGTGGTTGATATACTTTTCTTCTTGGGCGCATTCATGGAAAACAACTCGCTGTCGTGGGAGCAAGTTGAGGATGTGTTCAAGAGAAAGATGCACATCAATTATGAGCGCATCAAACTCGGCTATAGCAAAACTCGCTAACGTCAGGCTGCACGCAAACATTCTGACAAACCTTAATCTGACAAACTGGAGATTATTATGGCTATTACTCCCGAAGTTCGCCTCACGTATGTGTCCGTTGATGAGCCCAAAGCCAATCAGAGTGGCGTTCTGAAGTACTCTGTTGGTATCCTGATTCCCAAGACCAACAAGGACGCCATCGACTGGTTCAAGCGCCAGATTGACGCGGCCATTGAAAAGGGCATCCAGAAGGGCAAATTCAACAAGGCCGGGTCCCAGAATCCCACGTTCAAGTATCCTCTTCGTGATGGCGATGCCTATTACGAAATAGCTACGGATGACAAGAAGGATTCGCGAGCCGCTTATCGCGGCCACATGTTCGTGTCGGCGTCTTCTAATGACAAACCCGGAATCGTTGACCGGTATGCCAAGCCCATCTTCGAAGAAGGCGCGATTTATAGTGGCGTATGGGCCATGGTTGATTGCAACTTCTTCCCGTTCAACAACAGTGGGTCCATCGGCGTCGGATGCGGATTGAACAACATCATGAAGCGTCGCGATGATGATCGACTTGATGGGCGTTCTGGTGACGCTACATCGGCATTTGCTGGTGTGGCTGATACCGAACCGGCCGGCGATGAAGATCTGCAATAACTAGTACAAAGGCCGGTAGCACCCACGAGTTACCGGCCTTTCTTTTATCCACCTTTCTACAAAATTTGTAGGAGAGATTATGGCAATTGTTGAAAAGGGTGATGGATGTTCCGCTGGAATATCCAAGTTTTGGAGAAAAGTTCTTGGCACACCGCCGGCGTGGGAAGGGTGTTGTGACAAGCATGATGAAGCGTATAACTGGGGTGGTACTGAAGCTGACCGCAAAGAAGCGGATAAAGCTCTCAGGGACTGCATGAAGCGCATGGGGCACGGCATTCGTGCACAACTCTATTACATGGCTGTACGTACCTTTGGCCGCAGTCATTTTAATTATCACTAACACATAATAGGAGTAACCTCCATGCACATATATCTTGACTTTGAAACAGGTTCAGATGTGGATCTTATGGTAGAAGGCCGTGCACGATATATGCACCACCCTTCCACCTATGTCCAGATCTGTTCCTTTCAAATTGATGACGAGCCAATGATAACTGAAACAGTGCATACTGGCTTTCAATCATTTGCTAAAGCGATAAGTGAATACGTCATAACTAAGCAAGCAAAGATTGTAGCTTTTAATGCCCAGTTTGAAATGGACGTCATCCATTATATACTGGGCTTGGAGGTTACTCCTCATGATTTTATTGACGTTCAGGCGGTCTGTGGACGATATGGCTTGCCACAGTCTCTTGAAAAAGCTACAGCGGTCATGTGCCCACAGCAGATTAAAGATTCTGCGGGTTCTTCTCTCATTAAACACTTTTGTACCGTACCTAAACATCTCGCAAGCACCATTCTTACAGGCCCTCAGTGGGACCGTTACGTCATGTATAACATGCAGGACGTTACTTCTACTAAGGCACTATTGGCTGCACTGCCCTCTTCTTCTCTTTCTAAACGAGAACAAGCCATATGGGAACTTAACTGTGATATTAACGCGACAGGGCTTCCCATGGCGGTTGATGAAGCAGCCAAGATCCTTGAAGTAACTACTGTGTATATGGAAGAGCAGAACAATATTCTGCCAGACATTACCAATGGCAAAGTTACAAAGATAACTCAGGTTAAACGCATAAAAGAATTTATCAATGAGGTTATGGGATATGAATTCCTGGAAAGCCTTACAGCTGACAAGTTAGAAAAGGTAATGAATGATAAACACTTTCTTGAATTACCTGATTCTGTTGTTAGCCTTATTGAACTGCGCGCTTCCCTTGGCTTGTCTTCGATCGGAAAGTATAAGCGCATTATGTCTATGGAACATAATGGCCGCATGCACGATAACAGTCGATACTACGGTGCCCACACCGGTCGCATTACTGGTATGGGTTTTCAGTTGCTTAATCTCCCTCGCGCTAGTGTTAAGGACGTTGAGTCCGAGATTGCAGCGTATTTTGATTTTTCCATATGCGAGCGTAATCCTGTTAAGTCTGCTCGTGCTCTCATTCGGTCAATGATTAAAGCACCAGATGGTAAATATATTCTGGCCGCAGACTACTCTGCCATTGAATATATCTTACTTATCTGGCTTGCTGAAGATTATGTGGCATTACAGCGTTTCGCTCAAAAATTCGATCAATATATCGATATGGCCGCAGAAATCTATAATACGACTTATGAACAAGTAGTCAAGGATCAAAGGCAAACAGGTAAAGTTGGCATTCTTGGTTGTGGATACGGCATGGGCCCACAAAAGCTTATTGCTTATGCAGAGCGTATTGGTGTAATTCTTTCTATGTCTGAAGCTCAGACCATTGTTCAGGCTTATAGAACTAAGTATCACCTTGTTGTGAAGATGTGGTACGCTCTCATGAAATGTGCAATGAATGCTCTTAGAAATGAGGGGTATACCTTTACAACAAACCGAGTTCAGTTTAAGGTAGTCATTGATCGCAATGGTCATCGTTGGCTGCAGATGCTTCTTCCCTCTGGCCGCGCTATGTATTATTATGACCCTAAGATCGCTCCAGGTCTCTATGGCGATACTCTGTCATATATGGGTATGAACCAGACTACTAAGACGTACATGCGGCAGTATAGCACTCCAGGTAAATTGACAGAAAACGTCATTCAGGCATTGGGCCGGGATATATTGTATGATGGCAAATTTAAGTGTCGTGAAAATGGCTTAAATATTATTGGGTCTATCTATGACGAGGTAATATGCGAAGAATCTTTCGAACACGACCCAAAGGAACGTCTTGCATTATTAGAAACATGTATGTGTCACACCGAGCCCTGGGCGGAGGGCTTACCTTTGAGAGCCGAAGGTTGGTATGGACCGCGATACAAGAAAGCTTAAACACATAAGGAGGCCATTTGTGAACTTGTCCAACGAATTGAAAAGTATATCTCAAGACCCTAAAATGGTATACCCTGATATTGATGCTATCATGTCTAACTGGACATATATCAATATCTTTTTGCAAACCAAAAATATAGACAAGAATGGTACGCTTCTGTTTCTCAAATATGAACTTGAAAACAAGCGTAGAACTTCTGTCATTCATCGGCTTTTTACACGTTATATTTCTTTCAGGAAGGCAGAAGAATGGAATCACCTTTTGCACGCATTCGGACTCGAGAGATAAGCATAGAAGGCTATCTCAAACAAGAGGTAGAACGCCATGGAGGTCAATGCTGGAAGTTTGTTTCTCCAGGAAGAAATGGCGTTCCTGATAGAATAGTGTTTCTTCCAAATCATGGATGTATCTTTGTAGAGCTTAAAGCGCCAGGCAAGAAACTGCGTAAACTTCAAGAATACGTTCATGATTTGATTAAGAGCTTTAATTGTAAGATTGAAACTTTATCTACCAAGGAGCAAGTAGATGACTTCATCCAACGACATGTATAACACTCTTAGGATACTGCGTAATACTCGTGGCACCAACGCTAAAGTAGATTTTCTCCGCAAGCATCCTGAGCTGCGAAAGGTTTTGCGTACTACCTATTCGCCTTTCATCCATTTTAATATCAACAAGGTCAATTGGTCGAACTTCTCTGGTTTGGGCCTTCATGAATTCTCTGCCGATACGAATAAGGTTTTGAATGGCCTTATGCGCTCTGGAGGTCGTGAAGCAAAGAAAGCATTTTATGACCATATGAATACGCTCACCCATGAATCGGCTCTTCTTTTGGCTGGCATGGTGGAAAAAGATCTTCGTCTTGGAATGGGTGCCACTCTCATTAATCGCGCCCTACCTGGTACTGTTCCTGAATTTCCCATCGCCCTCGCACACCTTTACGACCCGAAAAAGGCTAGTTGGCCTTGTTATGTCAGTCCTAAACTCGATGGCCTGCGTGCCATGTATATGCCAGGTGAAACTCCTACTATCAGGTCACGTAAGGGCTTTGAATTGAAAGGTCTTGACCGTGTAATGAGTGAATTGAAAAAATATTCTTTCAGACTTGATGGTGAGCTGCTCGTACCTGGTAAGTCTTTCCAGGATTCGAGTGGTGACATTCGGTCATTTGCTCAGTCTGATGAGGTAGTGTTTAATATTTTCGATACACCTGACCTTCATGATGAGAATCTACACAGTCGCCTGGGTATTCTTCTTGACTGTGTGAAGGAAACGAGCAATATTAAGCTCGTGCCGCATTACCTGGTAAATACCGAGAATGGCGCATTCAATCTTTATAACCAATTCAGATCTGATGGGTATGAAGGGGCAATGGTAAAATGGCCGGACGCTACCTATATTGGTAAGCGCTCTCATGCGTGGATGAAAATCAAAAACGAGGACACCTATGACTGCAAAGTTATCGACGTGTTTGAAGGTACTGGAAAATACGCTGGCATGGCTGGCGGTATTGTCATTGACTTTCATGGCGTCCATGTTAGGGTTGGCAGCGGTCTGTCTGATGTACAGCGCGCGATTTTCTTCCAGGACAGCACTGAAATTATTGGACAAACTGTTGAAGTAGCCTGCCAAGAAATCACACCGGCTGGTAGCATGCGTCATCCTCGTCTTAAGGCTATTCGGAGGGATAAATAATGAGATCGAATAAGAAGATTCAAGAAGAGCGGTACGGTGAATATCTTGAACGCGTGACTAAGGCGCGTAAGATATGCAATTCTTTCAATAAGAATACTGTAGCTTATGCTCTTGCGCAACGCCTGCGTGCTCTCATTTGCAAATATACTCTGGCAGAGAAGAACCTGATATGTGACAAGTGGTTGGACGAACCCCAGTCATTTATTGATTGGTGGAAGACTCAGGCCAATATCATGCGGTATCCGGTTCTGTCATTGCGTCTGCGGCGGAAAGATATTCGGTTTCCTTTCAGTCCTGAGAATTGTTTCCTCTTTTTACCTGACACTGCCTTGGGAATCGAGAAAAATGAGGCCTAGGGCATAAAAGGGCGCACAGAACTCGAGTTCTATGGCAGTGTCAGATCGGAAGAGCACACGTCTGA
>OMGX01000195.1_pt1 | contig 37160 bp, 23 predicted proteins | sample 1674381 | NCBI WGS metagenome assembly OMGX01 (sample SAMN05578582, study PRJEB25193) | human gut metagenome | biome: Human Microbiome; feature: human-associated habitat; material: feces | host: Homo sapiens | place: USA:Birmingham | reverse complement strand
TCGCAGCAATGCGGTGCTTTTTTCGTATCTACAAGGAGGTACGCAAATGAAAAAACTCTATCGCAGAAGCATTTCAGGGCTTATGGCGCTGCTAATCTGCTTCACAACCATTCTCGGCGGGGGTATCACCGCCTTTGCCGCTTCTTCTTCCGGCGAAGTGGCAAAATCCTATTCCATTGGCTTCCCCCGCAGTGGGGATGCTAATCTTGATTACAGCGGCACTTGGGGTCATGATGAGCTGCATTATATGAACGGCTGGACATCCGGTGAGGCAACCTGGATGACCACACTGCACACCATCGGTTCCTTCGATGGCCCTGCCTGCTACTGCATGCGTCCCTTGAAGAACTGACCGAAAAAGGACTGCAAGCACTGTCCTTTGACGACCTTGTTTATCTCTCCGAGGAAGAACTTGCACAGGTAGAAGCACCCCTTACCCCTGTTTGGGAGCATCCGAAGAAAAGCCGGGTGCAGACCTTTGATATTCATCCCGAAATCCCAATGGCAGACCGTCATACCTTTGACCTTGCTTCTCACGAGGTCGAGGAGGTCAACAAGAAAGAGCGCTTCCACCGCAACTATGCAGCGATCACCGTTCTGAAAAGGTGTCAGGAAGAAAACCGCTTCGCCACACCGGACGAGCAGATCATTCTTTCCAAGTATGTTGGCTGGGGCGGTATTCCCGAAGCCTTTGATGAGCGAGCCGGTTCTTGGCAGACAGAGTTCGGGATGCTTAAAAACATCCTGACACCGGAGGAATACGCTTCCGCAAGGGAAAGCACTCTGACCGCTTTCTACACGCCGCCAACGGTTATCAATGCCGTGTATAAGGTGATGAAACAGCTTGGCTTCCGTGAGGGCAACATCTTGGAACCGTCCTGCGGCATCGGGCATTTTATCGGTATGCTTCCCGAAGAAATGAAGGAAAGCAAGATCTACGGTGTGGAGCTGGATACGGTTTCTGCCGGCATCGCACAGCAGTTATATCAAAAGTCCTCTATCGCCGCACAGGGCTTTGAGGAAACCAACCTCCCCGACAGCTTTTTTGATGCCGTTGTGGGGAATGTACCCTTCGGGGATTTCAAAGTCCCTGACAAGCGTTACGACAAGCACAAGTTTCTCATCCACGACTACTTCTTCGCCAAATCCTTGGACAAGCTCCGTCCGGGCGGCGTAATGGCGCTCATTACGAGCAAAGGCACAATGGACAAGGAAAACTCCGCTGTCCGTAAGTATATTGCTCAGCGAGCTGACCTGCTTGGTGCTATCCGTTTGCCGAACAACACCTTTAAGGGAAATGCCGGGACGGAAGTCGTTTCGGACATTCTTATTCTGCAAAAGCGTGACCGCATTGTGGATATAGAGCCGGATTGGGTACAGCTCGGCACGGATGAAAACGGTATCCTGATGAACAGCTACTTTGTTGAGCATCCCGAAATGATACTCGGAGAGATGAAAATGGTGTCGGGGCGTTTCGGTCCCGAAGCCACCTGCGTCCCTTACGAGGGGGCAGACCTTGCCGGGCAACTCGGCGAAGCCGTTTCCAATATTCACGGTGAGCTGACCGCATATGAGGTGGAGGATGAGCTTGCAGAGGAGGACAATTCCATTCCAGCAGATCCCACCGTCCGTAACTTCTCCTATACGGTGCTGGACGATAAAATCTACTTCCGAGAAAACAGCCGTATGGCTCCGGTGGAGGTATCCGCTACCGCAGAGAACCGCATAAAGGGTATGATCCGCATCCGTGATTCGGTTAGAAAGCTGATTGAATTGCAGACGGAGGATTACCCCGACTCGGAAATTAAAGCGGAGCAGGAGCGATTAAACGCTCTTTATGATACCTTTTCCAAGCAGTACGGACTTATCAACAGCCGTGCCAACATCTCCGCATTTTCGCAGGACAGCTCCTTTTCTCTGCTCTCTGCTCTTGAGGTCTTGGGCGATGAAGGGCAGCTTGAACGCAAGGCGGATATATTCTACAAGCGAACCATCAAGCCACACACCCCGGTCACTTCCGTAGATACCGCCAGCGAAGCGCTTGCCGTTTCTATGGGCGAAAAAGCCCGTGTGGATATGGATTATATGTGCGAGCTGACCGGCAAGACTGAGGAAGAAATCTTTGCGGACTTGAAGGGCGTTATACACCCTCGGCTCCAATCCCAAGCGGAAGTATTGGACAATTAGGGGCAAGGGTGATGAACGCCCGATCCGATTGCACAGGCTCGGTGAGGAATACACCAAAGAGCGCATTACACAGCGGCTCATTGAAAACCGTGATAACATCGACTTCGAGCCGTTCCAGCCGAAAACCTACCGACCGAAGCAATACCGGCTCAGAACACGGAGCGACAGAATTGGAAAAGTCGGCGGTCTGTATGGGCTGTACCTCTACTACTGCTACCGGCTCGGCTATCTACCGAAGTACAAGGCAGGACAACAGAATCACGCACGAGTCCACTACCTTTTCAAAGAGGATCTGATGAAGATAGATGAACTCACCAAACAAGTCACGCTGCTCGGCAAGCACCACATCGGTACAGACGAGCAGCTTTTTTCATATCAGCACTCGGTCGAGGAGCAGATCAAGACCGTAACTGCCGACAGAACGCACCTCCGAAATGAAATACGAAAAGTGAACATCACAGATGCAGAGCTGTCGCAGGCAAAGGCAAGTATCTCGCTTCTTACCGAGAAGCTGAAAGAACTCCGCAAGGAGGTCAAACTCTGTCAGGAGATCGCTGCCCGTTCCAAGGTTATCGAGGAAAAGGTGGATGCAGTCCGAGCAGAGGAAGAAAAACCAAAACGAAAGGAGAACCGCAACTATGAACAACGGCGGTGATGCGGCTGAGCAGGTCGTCAGGCTCTCGCTTGAAGGCTTTGAAGTTGCCGCAAAACTTACAGGCTCGGCGGCAAAGAATGTCGCCCTGCTTCTCGTGTCTGTGCTGAAGCAGGAACAACAGACCAAAGGCAAGGCACGGCTCACCAATATGATCAAGTCCGGCAAGGAACTGAAGGTCTTTTCTATCCCGAACAAGGACTTGGCACAGTTCACCAAACAGGCAAAGCGCTATGGCGTTCTCTACTGTGTCCTGAGAGATAAGAGCGCCAAGGGAGATGATGTTCCCGTGGATATTATCGCCCGTGCGGAGGACGCTTCCAAAATCCAGCGCATTGTGGAACGCTTCGAGATCGGCAAGGTCGATAAGGCAGGTGTTATCACGCAGGCGGAGCAGGACAAAGCTGACCGTGAAGCGGTGGCACGGGAAGTTCCGACCAAAACCAAGGGCGAGATCATCGTGGAGGAAGCAATGGGAAAGCCTTTGCAGAAAGAAGGTCAGTCTCACGAAAACCCTACGGTCGCAAAGACGGAAAAAAGCCCTCCGTCCGAGCGAAGCTCCGAGATCAGCGGTACGGTTACTGACCGGGGTACAGCAAAGCAGGCAGACAAGAAGCCTTCCGTGAGAGAAAAGCTGGAGCGCTACAAGGTTGCTGCAAAAGCTGACAAAGAAGCAGACCGTGCCGAGTCTGCGCTTTCCAAGGAGAAAAGCAAGACTCCCGAACCGAACCGTCAGACGGTTCACACCCAGCCGAAAAAGCATAAGAAATCGAAAGAGAGGTAATCAGCTATGACTAACAATTTCACTCCCAAGAAGTCCGGGACTTCGGCTCGTCCGCAGCTCTCCCCGGAGGAATACGCCGCCAAGAAAAAGGCGGAGAAGGATGCCGTGTATCAGATGATCGACGATACCGCTACTGAGATCGTCAGCGACCCCGACAAGTTCAGGGCATATCTCGATACGCAGGCACGAATGGATCGCTACTCTGCCGCCAACGCTCTGCTCATTTATAAGCAACAGCCGCAGGCGACGCAGCTCAAGGATTTTCGTGATTGGCAGGAGGACGGCGTGAAGGTCAACAAGGGTGCTAAGAGCCTGTCCATTCTTGAACCTGTTGAATACACCAAGAATGACGGCTCTACCGGCATTGCCTACAATGTCAAGAAGGTATTCGATGTGGCGCAGACCAGCGGCAAGAAGCCTGCCGCACCCACCCTTGACCGTGACCCCCGAAAGCTCGTTGCCATTATGCTCGACACGGCTCCCATTGATGTGAGCACAGTGGAGGAGCTGCCTTCTCCCAATATGGGGGCGTTCTATAAGAACGAGGATCAGACGCTTTATATCAAGAGGGACATTGGGAACAGCGTTGCGCTCTGCCAGTGCGTGGCACAGGAGTTGGGTCACGCTCAGCTTGCAATGAACTGCGAAGCATATCACCAATGTGGATGCCGGTCACGGACTGATCAAAGTCGGCTCCAGCCTTGTACCGTTTGCCAATAAATTCCCCAAGAACACGAAGCTCTATAAGCTGATGACCACCAAACCGGGCGAGGGTGCTTAACCCTCGCCCTTGTTGCAAAGAAAGGAAATTCAATGAAAAAGAAAATCTGTATGATTCTTGTTGCGGTGTTTGTAGCCGTCCTCGGCACAAGCACCTATTTTATTATCGATCACTACAAGGAGTCGAATAAGCAAGCTGAGCTTTATGGCGAGCTGGCTGACCTTGTAAATGCTGCGGCACAGACGGATGCTGCAACGGAACCGGCGGAGCAGATTCCATATTCCGAGGAAAAGATGCTTCTGCCGGAGCTTGCAGAGCTTTATCAGCAGAACGGCGATTTGGTGGGCTGGATCAGCATTGCAGATACCAACATCAATTATCCCGTGATGCAGTCGGTGAATGAGCCGAATTTCTATCTAAAGCACGGCTTTGACAAGGAATACTCCGACTATGGCTGTCCCTATGTGCAGGAGGATTGCGATGTGCAGGAGCCGTCCGACAATCTTGTGATCTACGGACACCATATGTCCAACGGTTCGATGTTTGCCCACCTTGAAAAGTTCAAGAACAAAGACTTTTGGAGCGAGCATCGGATAATCACCTTCAACACACTGACGGATAAGCAGGGGTATGAGATCGTTGCAGTATTCCGCACGGTGGTCTACACCGACAGTCCCGAAGCATTCAAGTTTTATCGCTTTATAGACGCAGAGAGTGCCAATGAGTTTGACGACTTCATTGCCAAGTGCAAGGAGCTGTCTTTCTATGATACCGGCGTGACCGCCGAATACGGTGATAAGCTCATTACGCTGTCTACCTGTGAGTACAGCCGCAACAACAGCCGTCTTGTGGTCGTGGCGAAGCGCATAACGGAGGACGGTGGTGCAGATGCTGCCAAGACTCACGCCGAAGCAACGGCAGAGGGCGAACGCCCTAATTAAGCGCCTTTGTGCCAATTATGACAACGGCAACTGCCTTGCGCTGGATGACGGAGAACCCTGCGCCTGTGTGCAGAGCATCTCATACTCACTTCTCTGCAAGTATTTCCGCAAAGCTGTTTTGCCGGCAGAGCCTTTGCTGGAAGCGGATATTCTTGGCACACGCTTTGAAAAGTGCGTGTCCTGCGGTGCGCCGATTATCAAGAAGGGCAACCGAAAGAAATATTGCGAGAAGTGCGCTCAAAGAGCTTACAAAGCTCAGCAGGCAGAGTACGCAAGAAGAAAACGGGCAGAGTCGAAAAATAGGCGCTGAAAGAGCCAGCAATATCAAGACTTTTCAGCTCCCGCACCTTGAGGGGTAAGGTGTTTATACCTTTACCCCTCGCTTTTAATTTAGGGGCGTTTGGGTACGCCCCGGAAAGGAGGGTTCAATGGCTGATATTAAAACGAGAGATGTCGTGAAAGGTACAATCAAGAAGATCGACAAAGCGGCAATCGCCGCAAACCGTATGCGCTCCGCCTATGTGCAGACGAAGGAAAAGGCAGAACACACAACGCACCCGGATGAGCATAATGCCGAGGAGTACGCCTCCGACCGAGTGGAAGGCGGCGTTGACCGTATTACGCACGAAGCGGCGCACCAGTTTGATAAGCAGGGGCGCAAGGGACTGGAAGAAACGAAACGGAGTGTGTCCAAAGCAAAGGACGGTGTTCAGAGGTTCCGGGAAAAGCGGGCGGCTGAGTCAATGAAAAGGCAGACTGTCCGCACCTCCGGGAATAAGACCATCAAGGCGGTCGAGCAAACGGAAAAGACGATCAAACAGTCTGCCAGGTCTGCCGGTAAGAAAACCATCAAGACTGCCGGGAACGGTGCAGCCAAAGCCGCACAGAGGTCGGTCAAGACCACGAAAACGGCAATCAAGACCACGCAGCAGGCGGCAAAGACGGCGCAGAAAACCGCACAGGCTACGGTGAAAGCATCGCAAAAAGCTGCACAAGCCGCCAAAGCCACAGCCAAGGCAGCGGTTGCCGGTGTAAAAGCTGCCGTTAAAGCAACGATTGCCGCAGTCAAAGCAATCATAGCGGCGACAAAAGCATTGGTCGCTGCTATCGCCGCAGGCGGCTGGGTTGCCGTTGCGGTCATTGTCGTAATTTGCCTGATTGCTCTGATATGCGGCTCTGTTTTCGGGGTGTTCTTCTCCGGTGAGGACTCCGGCACGGGGATGTCGATGCAAACAGCCGTGCAAGAAATTAACGCTGATTATGACGCCAAGATGGAGGCGGAGAAAAACTCCGTAGCCTATGATAATATGGAGATCAGCGGCGGTCGAGCCGTGTGGAAGGATGTGCTTGCGGTCTATGCAGTCAAGACGAATACAGACAAGGACAACCCGCAGGAGGTTGCCACGATGGACGAGAGCAAGAAGCAGCTTCTCTCGGACATATTTTGGGAGATGAACTCCATATCCTCCCGCAGTGAAAGCCACTCGGAAACGGAAATTACCGAAACGGACGACGGAAACGGCAACATCGTTCAGACGGAAACGACAGTCACAAAAACAACGCTTTATATTACCGTTTCTCATTTGACAGTGGATGAGATGGCTGACCTATACGGCTTTGACGCAGAACAGCGGGAGTATCTTGCCGAGCTTCTCAAGGATGAGAACACCTCTATTTGGGCAGCGGTGCTTTACGGTATCCGATACAGTGACGATCAGATCGTCACCGTGGCGCTTTCACAGGTCGGCAATGTAGGCGGCGAACCGTACTGGTCTTGGTACGGCTTCGGAAGCCGTGTGGAATGGTGTGCTTGTTTTGTAAGCTGGTGCGCCGATCAGTGCGGCTATATTGAGATGGGCGTTTGTCCGAAATTTGCTGGATGTGAAAATGGTGTGCAGTGGTTTCGGGAGCGTGGACAGTGGATTGACGGTTCTGCTGAGCCTGTCCCCGGAATGATTATCTTCTTCGATTGGGATAACAAGGGCGGCTCCGGTTCCCAGGACGGAGCGGCAGATCATGCGGGTATTGTCCAGAAGGTGGAGAACGGTATTATCTACGCCGTCGAGGGCAATTCCGGAAACCTTTGCCGGGTGAACCGCTATCCTGTAGGGCAGTATGAAATCATGGGCTACGGCATTCTGCGCCCATAGCAGTAAAAAAGTGGTGTCGCCCTAACGGTGACACCACTTTTACCACATATCGGCGCAGCAAACGAATTGACGACAACATGCCAAACAGTATAATGAATTTGTAATGAACCTTGTGGGAATGAGAAGCGATTGTCTTTCGTAAATTTATCCCATTTGCGAAGCAAACTCCTCTTTAACCATCTACATTATATCGGCCTTTTTGTCGCTTGTCAATGCCTGAAATGCGGTTATTTAGCAAAATTCGCACATAAATCACAAATGTATACATTGATCGCACCCAATTCACCCGCATTTTTGCAGAGCCATATCGATCAAAATTAAAATGTTAGTAAAATACGCCGTCAAAAACATCGTCAAGGAGGAAATCAATATGCCAAGGCGTGGAGAAAATATTTACAAGCGTAAGGATGGGCGCTGGGAGGGACGGTATATCCGGGGGCACTCGTCCTCCGGCCGTGCCGAGTACGGCTATGTTTATGCCAGGAGTTATCGGGAGTGCCGTGCAAAACGGCAGCAGCGCCTGGAATCCCTTCAAGAACTGCCGGCGAAAACTTCCTCACTCACGCTGAATCAGGCTGCGGAGCGGTTTCTTGCGGACAAACAGGATAAATTGAAGCAGTCCACGCTTGCCCGATATGCCTATATGCTGGAACACTATATTCTGCCCGCTTTGGGAGCGGTGCTTGTATGCCAACTGACGGCGAATCAGATTTCCGATTTTCTTCGCCGTCTTCAGAAAAATGGTCTTTCCGGAAAAAGCGCCAGAGATGTGGGGGTGTTATTGAAATCCATTCTGAAATACAGCGCCCCAAAAGCAGGCTGTTCCTGTCCGGGCCTGACTGTGGAGTTGCCAGCATATCGGAGAAAGCAGATTGACATATTCTGCCCGGATGAAGTCCAGCGATTGGCACAGAAGATTGTAGTTGAGCCGACGACCACCGGGATCGCTATTTTGCTGACGCTAAACACCGGCTTACGCCTTGGAGAGCTGTGCGCCCTGCAATATAAGGATATTGACCTACAAAAGGTAATCCATGTCACCAAAACCGTGCAGCGTATCCGCAGCGGGGATCGCACTTGTCTGGCCGTGCTGCCGCCCAAAAGCAACAGTGCTCATCGTACCATCCCCCTGCCGCTGGACATGGCCATCCTCCTGAAAAAGGCTGTTCAGTCTCATCCAGATGGAGAAAAATACCTCTTGACCGGGAAAAATGTGCCTATGGAGCCACGGACACTACAATACCAATACCAGGTCTTGCTAAAGGCGACGGGTATTCCATATCGAAATTTCCATGTGTTGAGGCACACCTATGCCTCCCGATGCGTGGAGCGTGGAGTCGATGTCAAGAGCCTGAGCGAGATGCTTGGTCATACAGATGTCCGCACGACACTCCAGGTCTATGTTCACTCGTCCTTGGAGCACAAAATGCGGGTAATTCAGAGTATTTGCTTCCTTGCACCGGTGTTGGACCCGGACTGTTCGCCGTCACCGTCTCCGTCAGATCATCCGGAAGCACCCCGATACCAGCAGCTTTTGACGACTCTATCGCAAATGGGATAAATTTACGAAAGCCCATTTCCGGAGGATCTATTGTAGTATTCCCTTAACAAACGAAGTGATACTGGAAAACAGAATAATCGAGTCCGATGATGCTGCACGGCGGTCATCCGAGCTGGAAACGGCCAGGTGATTGCCCTGAAGGAAAGGGGTGCGATTCCCCATGCGGTCGGCACTGTAAGCGCAAGGATATGATCGAGGCGGGAAACCACTGGGACGAAAGTCCGTCATTGCGAGAAAGTCGTGAGAAGACAGATCATAAACGCAGAGAGTATCTCATGGCGCAAGTCAGTAGAATTGTGTAGTTAGGACTCAAAGGCAGCGGGCGCTCTCTCCGTGGTGCTGATATGGCAGAAGTGTACGCTGATGACCCGGTATGGGTTTATCAGCGCTTTTTTTGTCATGAATCATTAAGGAGGTGTGCCCATGGGTAAAGTAGCAGGTGCGCAAAATTTTGACGGAGCGAATTGGTACGAGCAGCACATTGCCAAAAGAACACGGGATGCATTGGCTGAGCAGGACCGCGCTTTTGCGGAAAAACACGCAGGCGACAGCCTGGATCAGCTGGCGGCCTATCTCCGGCGCTGCGCCGGACATTGGGGAAAGTCCCCTGCCCCCATCGAGATCGTCGGTGGCAGTTACATCGCAGAGCGCTTTGGCGATTGGAAAGATGCGCTGAGAGCCGCCCACTTGAATCCTATATACAAAAAACCCCGCAATAGAGATTGCGGGCGCTATCAAAACGAAAAGAATATCCAAATTCAGCTGCATCGGAGCGAGCGTGACGCTAAACGGGCAGCACGGGTTGAGCGAGTCAAGCAACGCCAAAGCAAATGCGCTGTTCACGAAGCCACAGAGGAAACCTTCGTTGCAACAGATGTAATGCTTGAGTAAGGTTTGCCAAGTCGAGGGCGGAGATCCGCCAGCTTTCCATATGGGCAGAAGGGGCTTAGCCAGCCCCTTCCGCCCAATCCTCTTAACGAAAGCACCTTTCGCCTTGGACAGATCGGAACGCGACACCAATTATAATAGGGTGTCGCGCCCCTATATAACCTTGTTATTTTCTTATTGGATGCGAAAATGTGCTCGCAGCTAAGGTAATAATGCCGGCAGGCCTTATTATAAAAAATTTTCTGAGAGGAGATTGGAAATGCAAAAGACAGCGAAAAAGTTCCTTTCAATGCTGCTTGCGCTCATGATGGTTCTATCCATCCTTCCCACGGCAGTCTTTGCAACGGAACAAGCCGCAGTAGCTGCGCCGCTGGATAGTATTGTTCCCTATGGTGCGAATGACCAGACCACAGGAACGGCAACCATCAGTGTGCAGAACCCTGTGACCTTTACCGGCTACTCTGCTTTCGAGAATGTGCCCTACTACTTGGTCACCGTTCCCGCAGGCACGACCTATGTAAAGGCCACCTACAAAGGCGCTGCCATACTGACCAATGCCACGAGCGGTGAAGCATCCGGCTACTACGCCGATGTGCCGCAGTGGACTGGCGGCGGTGTAGAAATGGCCTATACGGAGAGCAATGGGGATATCACAATCACAATTCCCTTGAACTACTCCCGTACCGCCGAGGATGGGACCACGGTCCAAAAGAGCTTTGTGCTGGGTGCAGATGGTAGCGGAACTGCCTATGCGCCGGAGTATGACGGCAGCGCCAGCTATGCGCCCGTCCACTTCCTCGCCTTCACCTATGAAGGCAACTCGGCCCCTACGGTCGCTTCCGATGCAATCACCACAGCCAATGTAACACTTGGTAATGCGTGGACGCTGGATTTGGCTGATGTGTTTACCGATGCTGACGGTGATACGCTGACCTACACGGCGACTATCAACGGCGTTGCTCAGGCGCTGAACGGCACGATTCTGGGTTACACCCCCACTGCTGCGGGGACTTACACGGTGGTGCTGACCGCTTCCGATAATACTGGAACGGCTACCCACACCATCACCCTGACCGTAACGGATGCCAACCAGCAGATCCCGAGATTGAAGGAAGGCGTGTCCTCTACCGCAAGCGATACGGTAACGGCTGGCTATGCTTACAATCTCACCGACTTGCAGGCCGGTAATATCTTCGAGAATCCGGACGGCACAGCGCTGGACTACACCAACTACTATTATTATAGATCTGTTGGAGATACCAGGACCGGCCCCTACTATTTCACTCCGGCTCTGTTCGGCGGCACCACCATCCAGATCACGGAGAATGCCGCCGGTACATATGTCTATGAATTCCATGCGACCAATACCTACGGCGATTCTACGGACACTTGGACGCTGACTCTGGATGTAAGAGCAGGAACTCCGCAGAATTACACCTTCTATGTTGGCCAGGATATGAATTACTCCTCCAACGGCAATGTTTATCCGCTCATCAAGCTCTACAAGACTAAGGGCTTCGATACGAAGGGTGCCGATTACATCGGTAAAGATGGCGACACCTACATTTATCGGGAGGATGGCGTCGATTCCAGCCTGTACGAGAGCGTCCAATTTTGGGACAGCACTTTTACCAACACACTGAACTCCACAACGGGCAACAAGAACGGCAACTACAATGAGTTCTATGCTTCCCTGGCTCCCGGCAAGTACTCTTTCCGTGCGTATGGCTACAATGCCTCTACCGAAAAGTACGATATCTACCTCGGCGGCCACAGCCTGACCCTGCCCACAGAGACCAATGTGGACGGCGGCACCGGCGGCGGTACGAGCCTCTACCTGCGGCTGCATTCCATTTACACCACGAGCCGCAAAACCGATAACACCTACTTCACCGCAAGCGACTACACTGCCCGTATCTCAATGCCCAGCATGGGCGGCGATGTGCAGCATGGTGCGCCCTATACTTCCGGCAATTATACTTACTACCCCTTCATGCTGTACTCTGCCGGAAACGCAGCCCTTTGGAATGCCTATGTGGACCCCATCGGCACCTGTGCCGAGGACTACATCTTCACTCAGGCGATCAACAACACGACTGCCGCCGGATACACGGTTGTTACAAAGAGCCTGGCGCTTTCCCAGGCCATCAACCTGACGGTGACGGTTCCTGCCTATGCGGACTTCAACCTGTTTTTCCAGTATAATAATTTCAACACACAGATCATTGAGCCGAAGACGGGCAGCACCAGTGGCGATGCAAACGCATCCGCTGACGCTACCAGAACGCTGACCTACAAAATCAGCAAGAGCAATTCCAACTACACCTGGCGCTTGAAGGACATCCGAAGCGGCACCACTTATGTGACCAAGGCCGGATGGCTCCAGAGCAGCACCACCAGTTTTGCGAAGGAATTCACCTTCAATGCTGGAGACTCCACGGATCAGTATTCCCACAGCTTCTCTAATCTTGGCACGATGGCCAAGACCCGTGACGAAGCGGAGATTCAGACCTTCTTGTCCCCCAGCGGCTACAAGTACACGAGCGGGACAGAGCGTATCCGTTCTTACCGCCTGTGGCAGATCATCAACTCTGACGCGGCAAATATCATGATTGAACCTGAATTTGAGGTTCATACGCTGGCTGGTTCGCCCACCCTGCAGAAGTCCAACGGCGGCAACGCCGAGAACAACTGGCTCGATGTGAAACCGAACGGAACGACCATCCTTGCCGTGAATTACAAAGCACTGGATGTATATGCGGCAAATGACACATATGGCACCCACGGCGGCTTCTATCCGGCCACGAATCCGGAGCGTACCAGTGTTTTTGTGCTCAGCAGCGAGGAAAACGGTACCGCAACGGCCAATATCGCCTATAATTCCAACGGCTTGAGTTCTTCTCGCCCGACGGCGTGGGATTATAACTACGACAACTGGTTCTATCTGAGCAACGACACCGCCCCCACCCTGGACTTCACGGTGGCAAGCAATAGCGAAGACTATGGTGTGTCCAATGTTCAGTACGCCATTGTCACCACCAACAAGACCACCATGGAGAGCGCTCTCTCCGGCTGGACCACCTTGACGGCGGATTCCAACGGCAAGTACCATGCAAGTCTCCTGGGCTTCCGCAATGCGGGGCTGGCCGGTGGTACTGTTGTCATCAAGATGACAGCTAACAACAAGGTGTCCTACAGTCTGGCTCGCGTGGCCGAGGTTACCGCCACGGTCACCAACGCCTCCAATCCCCAGGAGACGGAGATCATGCCCGGCGATAAGGTGTCTCTCACCTTCGAGGGCAGCTACCGTGGCATCTACAAGTACAGTGGTATCTTCAACCCCACTACCTACAACCTGTTCTATTCCATCGGCGATACGGCCTATAAGACCAATGTCGCCCAGTATCAGCAGATGGATCAGGCCAAGCTGGAGCTGACAATCCCGACGAATGTGGACTTTGGCTCCGGCAGCACCGCCAATGTTCAGCTCACCAACGGTTATACCTACGGCTCCATGTACTCGGCGGCGAACCCGTTTGCCACCCTGTATAACATGTCGGATACCGGCGTGGGCACGAACTTCAATGCGGTCACGGTGAACTTCTGCTTGAACCGTTTCCCCAATGTGAATGTGGAGGTCACTCCGCGCTATAACTTCAAACTGAAGCTGAATATTACCAATCCCACCACCGCCACGCCCACTGTGACGCTGACGGATGCCGCAGGCAATGTCCATACCGCCAACAGCAACGGCGAGTATGAGAACCTGCCCTACGGCACTTACACCTATGCGGTGCTCTGCGCCGGCTGCGACTATGTCTACGGCAGCTTCTACCTGGGCAGTGCAGACAAGGCCAACGTGTCCGGCGGTGTGCTGACCAAGACCATTCCGCTGACGGCCTCTGCTACCGGCGCATGGGACGGCACCACCAAGACGCAGCCCACTCTGACCGACGGCGTGTATCAGATCGGTAACGCAGCGGAGCTGGCTTGGTTTGCGGCGCAAGTCAACGGCGGGAGCTATGCCATCAACGGTGCGCTGACAGGTGATATTGACCTGGCCGGCTACAACTGGACGCCCATCGGAGGCACTACCGCCAGCACGGCCTTCAAGGGCAGCTTTAACGGTAATAATCATACCGTGAAGAACATGGGCATCTACTACAGTGCCACCACTACCTCGGCTCCGTATAAGGGACTGTTCGGCTATGTGAACGGCACCAGCAGCAGCTACGCCACCATTCAGAATCTGAAGGTGACCGGCAAGATGTACCTGACCTCCACGGGCAGCGTTTCCAACGCCTATTCCGGCGGCGTGGTGGCCTACGCCAACTATACCAACATCTCCGGCGTTGTCTCCGATGTTGACATCACCGTTACCCGTGTGAATGGCAACTGGAGCAGCGTGGGCGGTGTCGCAGGCCGTCTGGTGAATTCCAACGCCACCAACTGCGGCAATGAGGGTACCATCCATGCCTATCAGTATGTGGGCGGTATCACCGGCTACACTACCGGTACCATTACCGGCTGCTACAACGGCGGTGAGATCACCGGCAACGGCTATGTGGCCGGCATCGTGGGTCAGACCACCAAGGGCGTCACCGCTTGCTACAACACCGGCAGCATTACCGGTGCCGGCAACTATGTGGCAGGTATCGTGGCCTTTGCTTCCGGCGCGTCCGCTTCTGTCAAGAACTGCTACAACCGGGCTTATGTGGAGAGCACCGGCAGCAATGTGGGCGCTGTGGTCGGTATGACCAACAACGCCTCCGCTGCGATGGAGCATCTGTACTATTTGGACTTCACCTGTGCCCAGGGTATCGGCAGCGCCAAGAGCACCGCTCAGACGGCCACTGCTAAGACCAGAGCAGAAATGACAAAGAGCAGTTTTGTCAGGGCAATGAATACCGGCTTGACTACTGCCGCATTTGTTTCCAGTCGATATAGTCCTGCCCTAAGTTGGCAGACGAATCTGAAGGGGTTGAAAACGCCAAAGGTTGGCAATGTCGATATGGATCCTTTCGGATATGTGGACAGCAAAGATGTAGAACTGCTACGGAAATATTTGGCGAACACAATTACACTGAACGATGACCAACTGGTGCAGGCAAATGTGAATGGCGACACTGTAGTAAATCAGGCGGATCTTGATCTCTTGGAGCAGTATGTTGCAGGCACAATTACCGTATTTCCTGTTGGCTGATGAGAGGTTAATCTATGAAAAGAATACTGGCATTATTTATGGCAGTGGTTCTTGTAATAGGGCTTCTCCCCTCCGCCGCTTTTGCGGCGGAGGGCGACAGCCCTATTGTTGTATCCACAGCCGACAAGACAAATGTGAAACCTGGAGAAAAACTCACTATAACATATACACTTGCGCATGATTTGGATTACATGACAGCGCTTGATATTGTTCTAAGGTATGATGCTACTCTCTTTCAATTCGTAAGTACGGATATAGATGGTAGCGTTTGGTTTGATAACCCCACTCAAAATGGCGCATATGGAGCCGACAGTCAAGCCCTTGTTAGAATAAGACAGTACAATGATGACAATGAAGAAACTATTGTTGCGGGTAAAATCTGTTCCGTTACCTTTGCTTCTTTAGATAATATTAGTGGTGCCCAAACGGCATTTTTTTTCAACGGTACGACAGGAATATCGCGTTCAAGCATTGAGGTGGATGAAGAAACACTTTATGTCAAAGATGGTGCGTTTAACCATGGCGAGAGCGACCCGATTAAGGTGACTATTACACCTGATGGGGCTGGCCCTATCCCCACAGCTACCGGCTATACTGTTTCCATGGGTGCTGACCAGCAGGTTGCTGCGGGCCAGCAAGTGCGTATCCCTGTGACCGTCGCCTCCGGGGAAAAGGGCATCAGCGGCTTCAACGCCTATGACATGACCTTTACCTATGACCCGGCAGCCTTGACCCTGAACACCAAGACCGGTGACGCCGCCAATCTGACGGTGGAGGACAATAACGGCACCGTTCGGGTCCGCCGCTATGGCGCTACTCAGGCTTTGGGCGAGGCTCTGGCTCTGGAATTCACCGCCAACAAGGCCACCTCCAGCACCGTGACGCTGACCGCTGCCAAGTTTGACCTGGATGCCAACTCCATCAACTTTGACGCGCCGGACGCCGCCATTTCCGACGCCGACACCGTGGTCAACGCCAATAACTTCACCGTGACCCTGCCGGATGCGTTCACCTCTGACGAGACCCGCCTGGTCCCCGGCGGCGGCAGCTTCACCTTCAAGCCCGTGGACAGCCACTATACCTACACCTTCACCGTGAAGATGGGCGACACCGCCAAAGAGGGCCTAACCTTCGGCGCAGATGATACCTACACCATCGAAAACATCTCCGGCAATGTGGAGGTCACCTACACCGGCAAGACCCCCAAGCAGTACGATGTGACATATATCATCTACAACGACAAAGAGTTGGAGAAGGATGTGACCAAGGGTCCGGACAAGGCGACCTACCTGCAGGATTATTCCGTGATCGTTACTCCCAGAGCGGGACTCTCTTATAAGATCCACTATGAGATCCGCTATCCCGACGGCAAGCGCTCCGATCAGGTCAGCCTGACCCCTGTGGCCAATGCGGACGGCACCATCACCTACACCATCCCCGGCAGCAAGATCGACGGCCCTGTGTACTTCATCATCAGTACCGACGAGGCCATCGGCTATCCCGTTCTGGTGACGGGCAACGGTGCTGAGGACCAGGCAGCCGGAAACGAAACCTCCGTTCCCAAGGATATGCCCTATTACCTCACGCTGAATGAGCGGGAGAACTGCACCTACACCGTAACCGCTTACTATCAGCCCATCAACAGCATCACAGCGGTGAATATGCCCGCCACTGTCCGGTCCCTGGGCAATGGTAAGTATGTGGTGGACCCCACTGCTTACACTAAGCTGAGCGGATATGCCCCCAGCTGGCGTCTGGTGGTGAATGTGGAAAAGGTTTCCCAAAAGGCGGAGGAGGTAAGCGTATCCCGCTACCTGGAGCTGAATGACAAGACCATGATGCTCATAACGGTCAAGGGCACCCCCGAGGGAGGCAAAGCCTTCACCTATGACGGCAACACCATGTATAAGGTCAATGCCTACGGCACGGATCAGTACGCATGGCTGGTGATCGTGGACAAGGGTCAGACTCTGACCCAGGAGGAGGCCGCCGCCAAGGTCGCCATCTCTGCCGCAGACAATGTGGTTACCATCACCCCGAGCTTCGATGTGAACATGACCGGGAAGGTGGATGTCAACGATGCGCAGCTGGTCTACGATATGTATAACGGCACATACAGTGACTTCACCAAGGTTTCCGTGGAGAAGTTCCTGCGGGCCGATGTAAACGCCACTAAGGTGGTGGATCACACCGACGCTGTGGCCATCGTGAATCAGTTTAAGTAAGGCCCTACCAGCCTCCCCTCCCCGGCGGGAGGGGAGGCTATCCCCCATTGGGGGCTTCGCACCGGCCAGGCCGGGCAAAAAACGGCCCAACCGGTCGGAGAGAGAAGGAGATCAGCATGAGAAAACGCATTTTTACACTATTGGCAGCCCTGTGTCTGCTGCTGTGTCTGCTGCCCACTGCAGCCTTTGCCTCGCAGACAGGCAGCAAAACAGACGAGAGCCGCAGCTACAATTTTGACCTGTCCGCAGGCGGTGCATCTGAGGTGCGGGCCACCACTGGCGAGACCATCACCGTGACCCTGGTGCTCAAGCGCACCGACGCCCAGGAAAGCGCCGATATGTACGGTATGCAGACGGAAATCGAGTACGACGACACCTTCCTCCAGCTGGTGGACGGCAGCGTCATGACCGCCCCCGGCATCCGTTGGAGCGATTTAGGCCGCCGCACCGGCGGGCGGGCCTTCTATCTGAACTTCGTGTCCTTTAAGGGCGGTGAGGCTTGGGAGCCGGAGGTGGTAGTCGGCAGCTTTCAGATGAAGGTCATCGGCACGAAGGGTGTGTCGCAGCTTATCCCCACCAACACCCTGGTTTCCACCCAGGACGGCATGGCCGGATACACCGTGAAGGATAATAGCGTGTCCGTCATCGTCACCACGGATTGCACCGTTACCTTTGAAAGCAACGGCGGCACGGAGGTCCCCTCCCAGACCGTCCAGTACGGTGAAAAGGTGAAAAAGCCCGAGGACCCCATCCGGGAGGGCTACCACCTGGAGGGGTGGTACAGAGACCTGGACCGCACCCAAAAGTGGGACTTCCACAAGGACACCGTTAAGGGCAACATGACCCTCTACGCCAACTGGGCCGAGGGTGCCGCCGCAGGAAGCGTCACCTGGTGGATCATCGGTGGCGTGGGCCTGCTGGGCCTGCTGCTGATTCTGCTGGCTCTGCTGGGCAAGAAGAAGGTTCGCTTTGAGACCAGCGGCGGCACAGAGCTGGAGGCCGTTTCCGTGAAGCGGGGCAGCGTCATTGGCGAAGTCATGACGCCCACGAAGCCCGGCGCAGTGTTCGGCGGCTGGTATGCAGATCAGGCGCTCACCAAGCCCTGGGATACACAGAAAGACCCGGTGCGCAGCAACATGACGCTCTACGCGCGCTGGATGTAACCTACGCATAAATGAGGTAAACAAATATGAGAAAACGCATACTATCTCTGCTGCTGGCACTGACTTTGGCTCTGTCGGCAGGCGTATTCGGCGTCATACCGGCGCTGGCTGCGGATTCCTGCGTTTCCGTGAAGGCGGATGCCGTCACCACCGGCGAGGTTGTGGCCGGCAGCCTGCTGGAGATCAAGCTGACAGATGTCTTTGAAGATACGGACGGCCATACGCTGACCTACACGCTGACCAACGCAGCGCAGTTCAGCGTCCAAACCAAGGTCAAGGACGGCTCACTCTATGTATCAGAGAAAGACCCCGGCACCTATGAGCCAAAGGTCAAGGCGACCTGCTCGGACGGCAAAGAGCTTACAGCGACCTTTACCATCACGGTCAAGGAAGCTCCCCACGGATTGGACGCACAGTATAACTACGATGAGACCCCCGCCAAGGAGGTCACGGTGTATGTGACCATCTCCAACGACGGCGTGCCCATCCGAGGCCGCGACGGCACGGTGCTGTGCCACAAGGCCATCACCGTCCCCTACTTTGACTTGGGCCGGTACAACTTGGACGAATACTACCGCTATCACACGGAAAACGGAGAAGGCAAATACATCGACAAGAACATCGTAGAGCGGCCCACCGGCCTGCACCTGTATCTCTATCTGCTGGAGCGCTACTTCATCGGCCTGCCGGAGGAGCAATGCTGCAAGGGTGCCTATCCTCGTGACGCGCTGGCGAGCTTTAAGCTGGGTGAAGATGTTTGTTACATGGATGAAACACCGGCCTATACGGCAGACAGCTTTGCCGCTCTGACTATCAGCGGCTCGCCCACCAGCCTTTATATGGAAAATTTTTGGGGCCATGACGAGAACTTGATGTACTACCGCAACCACTGTTTCCCCTACATGAGCCCCGGCTGGGGCTCCACCTCCGACTACATCGTGCTGTCGGACGGGGATACCTGGGATGTGGCCATGTTCTCGAACTGGAGCTTTTACAGCAGCGGCGGCGCGTTTACCTGCTTTGACAAGGACGAGTACAATGCCCGCCCCGGTATGGAGATGACGATCTCTTCTCAGGCTTACGGCACGACCTTTGAGGGCAGCGACTTCTATCCCTTCTCAAACCTGGATGTGTTCCTGTATAACGACAAGTGGGAGGAAGTCGATCAGTACAAGAAAGCGGATGACGGAAAGAGCACCTTCTCCTTCACCGCCCCCACAGAGGAGGGCACCTACTACCTCGTGGGCATGGACCCCAACCGGACGATCCCCAAGGACGACAGCGGCGGCACGAACTATGCCAAGATCGCACCGGCCACAGCCATCTTGAACGTGGCGGCGGACGCCGAGTTGGAGCGCCCCTTCCAGGACGCTGCCGTGAATGGTGAAAAGCTGGCAGCAAAGAATACCAGCTACGAGGGCATCACCACGCTGACCAGCGCGGACGGCCAGACGACCTATAAGGAAGTGCCCAAGTACCATATGACCGTGCCCGAAGGCGCGGAAACGGTGACCGTGACCTACAACAAGGACGTGGACATCCGTCACGACGGCACCACGGTCTACGCCTATGAGGTGGAGTTCGCGGCGACTGCCGTGAACCGTGCGGCGGCGCAGGCAAGCGGCTATACCCTCAAGCCCATCACGCTGGAGAACAGCTATACCCGCAACACGGACGGTACGCAGACCGTGATCATGCCCGTGACGGAGTATGTCCGCAACGCGGACGGCAGCGGCAAGGCGATCACGCTGAGTGCCCCCGCTGACAAGAACTCCGCGCCCATCGCGCTGTTCACCTTCGAGTATGCCAAGACAGAACCGGATGTGATGTATGGGAATGTGAATGGAGACAATACCATTGATGTTTCGGATGCGCTGCTGGTCTGCCAGTTCTATCTGGGCAATGTAGCACCGACGGATGCGCAGAATGCAGCTGCCGATGTGAACGGAGACGGTGCAGTAGATGTTTCGGATGCCTCGATGATCTGCCAGTTCTACCTGGGAAATATTACGGAATTCCCTGCTGAGAAAAAATCTTGATAGGAGGAATTGAGAACACATGAAAAAAATCGTTTCTATTCTGCTGACATTGGCGATGGTGCTGAGCCTGGTACCTGCCGTCTTTGCAGCAGACGAACCGACCATCACTATGAGCGCAGATAAGACCTCCGTCGCCCCCGGTGAGACCGTGACGCTGACTGTGAGCCTGGATAAGGACACGGTCGTCGATGGCGCAGGATTTAAGATCGATTTCGATAAGGAAGCATACGAATATGTGAAAAAGGTCCCCGATACCTTTGACGATACTACAAATGAAAATGTAGCGAATGCAAATGGCTGGGTTCGGGCGGTTTATTTGAACACAAAGCCGAGTAAACCGACGACCTGGTCTGCGGGAAAGCTGGACACATTCACATTTAAGGCCAAAGAGGGAGCGAACACTTCTACGGCCACATTCAAGCTGACGATTGAAAACCTGGAAAAATATAATCCGGACGATCCGGCACATAACATCAAGGTTGCCCACAAAGTAGTTGGCGGCGAGCTGACCATTCCCGTCGAGACTGCTGCTGCCAAGGGCTACACCGTGTCCTTGGGTGCGGACAAGCAGGTAGCCTCCGGCCAAATCGTGGAGATCCCTGTGGCCATCGGCAACAACGACGGCAAGACCACCTACAACGCCTACGACATGACCTTCTCTTTTGACCCCGCCATTCTGACGCTGAACATGGAAGCCACCAGCATCGAGGGTTATCGCGTGATCCCCGGCAACGGCACCGTGCAAATCGTGCGTTACGGCAAAGCCGCCGAGCTGGGCGATGCACTGACTCTGAGCTTTGTGGCAGCCGGCCAGGGTAAATCTGATGTGAAAGTAACGGAAGCGTGTGTGGATACCAATGCAAACGCCATTGAGTTTGACGCACCTGCGGCTGCCATTTTGGATGACACCGCCGTTATTACCGTCAGCGGCTACACCGTGTCTCTGCCGGATGACTTCACCCGTACCGACGCGGAGGGCTCCGTGATCGCAGCAGGCGGCAACCTGACCTTCGTTCCCAAAGACCCCAACTATAACTACACTGTCACCGTCACCGTCGGCGGCGGTGAGGCAACGACAGTTAGCCCGGACGAGGGTGTCATCTACACCGTGCCCAATGTCAACGGCAATGTGGTTGTCTCCAGTACCAAGACCCCCAAGACCTTCACTGTCGCCCAGGGCGACGATACCACCGGTGCTGCGACTGCTACTTACCAGACTGACTACACCTTCATGCTGACCCCTGCGGATGGCTATGTCTACAAGATGGCTGTGACCATCGACGGCAAGGCATACACCGGCTTTAAGGCCCAGGTAAATGACGACGGCACCACCACCTACACCATCCCCGGTGCGGATGTGATCGGCAACATCGTCATCAACAGCAACAAGCAGGTCAAGCCGCTGGAAACCTACAAGGTCACCTTTGCAGGTACCGGCGCAGGTGATGCTACCGGCGAGAGCACCGTTCAGGAAAAGGCTAACTACACCTTCACCGTGGCCAAGCAGAAGAACTTTGCGTACACCATCACTGCCACTATGGGCGGCAAGGATGTGACTATCACCGAGGGAGCCGACAACACCTACACTATCGCCAATGTCACCGGCGATCTGGTCATCACCATCGAGAAGAAATCCACTCTGACCATGGAGGTAGCTGTTTCCGAGTATGTGCAGATGGATAACAAGACCGTGTTTCTGGTAACCGTGACCGGCACCCCCGAAGAGGGCAAGGCTTTTGCCTACGGCGATAATGTCATGTATAAGACTACCGCTTACGGTGAGAATGTGTACAGCTGGCTGGTGATCGTGGACAAGGGCGAGGCATTCACTGTGGCTACGGCTGAGGCCAATATCACCCAGGCCAGCGCCACAGCCGAGGAAGTGAAGCAGAGCTATGATGTCAACGAGACAGGCGTTGTGGACATCAACGATGCGCAACTCACCTATGACATCTACAGCGGCAAGTACACCGACTTCGAGAAAGTCTCTGTGCGGAAGTTCCTGCGCGCGGATGTGAACCTTGACAAGGCCGTCAACTCCACCGACGCCGTTGCGGTCGTCAAAAATTCCAAGTAAACCAAGGCGAATCCATAGCTTCCCCTCCCTTTTGGGAGGGGAGGCAATTCGCCATATTTTGGGGCTTTACCATTGCCTCCTGTTTTAGGAGACGATGGTAAGAATCCAAAATAAGCATTTGGAGGATACCCGTATGAAAAAACATAGCGGCCTATATAGCGCCGTGAGTATTTTGCTGGTCATTGTGCTGGTGGCAGGGATCAGCCTCTCACTTCTTTCCTCCGGTCGGACAAGGCCGGAGAATCCCATCAGCACTCAGCCGGATCGGCTCCAGGCAGAGTCGCTGCAAGGCTCCGGCAGCACCGGCGGACAAAGCTCCGGCAAGGATAATACAGAGAATACGGATACTGCCCAGGATCCATCAGAGCCGCAGAAACCTGATGAACCGCAGAAGCCCGATGACACCAAGCCGGATCCATCGGGCCCCACAGACCCCACGGATAACCCCGGCAAGGGCGACCAGGGCGGCTCCAAGTCAGACGATAACAAAGGCGGCTCCGAGGATTCCGGTGACCATGGTGATGGCACCGGCGGAGACGACGGGGACCACGGCGGCAGCGGCGGTGACCACGGCAGCGGCGGTGAAGAAGACGATACGCCCCGCATTTATACGACTCTGAAAACTCAGCAGCTTACCAAGGCAGAGCTGCCCGACGGCAAGCTGACCTTTGTGGCCTATCCCCTGGGTAAAGGCGATCTGCATATCCGTGTCCGGCTGAAAAATGAGACCAATTCCGGAAACGGATTGCTGCTTACTTCTCAGAATAACCAGGACTACGAGGCACAGCTGGATTTCAACGCAGATAACCTCTTTGTGCTGTCTCTCTATGATGGAGAGACCTTCCTGGGGCTTGTTCAGTACCGGGTGGGCTATTACGCGAATCTTGCGGACGATACCCACCCGACGGTGGGGGACTATCCACCCTCCATCGTCACCAATCTGGACGGGGCCAGCCTGGACATGACCTCCCAAACTTTCCCCTTGACGGTGATCGCCCGTGCCAATGCAGAACTGGGAGCCGGTGTGATCTACTCCAATCAGATCCGGGTCACACTGGACGGCAAAACCGTGGAAAAGAGCTACGGCGATTCTCAACCCACCTACGAGTTGTATTTCGATCCCCCTCAGTTGGGCGATGAAGAAACCCACATTGTCCGGGTGCTGGCCTGGGATGGTAACGGAAACTCCACCATGAAGGTCTACACCGTCACCTACCATCAAATTAGTGAGGGCGACCCGGCGGGCTCGGTGGATGTGGTGCTGGATGCGACCACCATCGGCCTGGGCATTTTGGATACCGGAACGCTGGACATCGTGGAGGGCGAAACGGCGGCGTCCGTGCTGCTGCGCTTCCTGCAGGAGCGCGGTTATGAGCCGGATTACCAGGGGTCTGCTACCATGAACTTCTATCTGCGCCGGATTAGCCGGGGCGACATTGCCTACCGGGCCAATGTCCCGGAGCATCTTTGGGAGCTGATCCTGCGGGACGGCATCACCACCAATGATAACTATGACCGGGACAGCATCGGGGAGTTTGACTATACCCAAGGCTCCGGCTGGATGTACTCCATCAACGGCACCCTGTATGAGGGTACCGGCATGAGCGGTTACAAGGTTCGCAACGGCATTACCATTTATGTGCGCTTCACCCTGTCCTACGGCAAGGACATCGGCGGCTACGATTCCACCGGAGGCGGCTACGGTTCACTGAGCAGCTACTGCGGCCTATGGATCAACGGCGGCTACCAAGCCCTGGGCCACGACTTCGTGGAGACGGACCGTTTGGAACCCACCGAAACAGAGGATGGTTACATCCACTATCGCTGCTCCAAGTGCCATGAGGAGAAAACAGATATTCTCCCGGCCACCGGCGGTACGGAGCCATCCCCCACCGCCGCACAGGCGGCCCCTGCCCTGCTCCTGCGGCGGGGATCGGGCCTTACCCCTTATCAAAACAAATTCCATAGAACCTGGGAGGCAGCAGCATGAAAAGAGCAACACGAATATTAGCGGCACTTCTTTGCGTGCTGCTTCTGCTCCCAACGGTGGTCTTTGCGGAAGCGCAGCCCTCTTTGAAAAAACAGATCGCACAGAGTGCGGAGGGAATGTCCGCTCTGGGCGGCAAGAAGGGTGAATTGCTGAAGGACCGGGAGCTGTTTCCCGCAGGCGATTCCGTCTGCGATTGGCTGGCCATAGCTATGGCACTGTCCGGCACAAGGGAGAGCTATTCCGACTATTTAGCGGAACTGAAAACCCATGTGGAGGACGCATACGCCAAAAACGGATGCCTGGACCGCAACAAGGCCACAGAGTATCACCGGATCGCTTTAACGGTGCTGGCCCTGGGGGGCGACCCCACCCACTTCGGCACGAAGCCCGATGGCTCGGCCATCGACCTGATCGCAGAGGGTACTTATAACTACGCCGGTGATCCGGGCGCTCAGGGCTTAAATGGCTGGATATGGGCGCTGCTGACCTTGGATGCCGGGGACACAGAGGTCCCGGCAGACGCCCTGTATTCCCGGGAGGACATGGTAAATGCCATTTCCGTTGCTCAGGAGCCGGACGGCGGCTTCGGCCTGATCCCCGGAAAATCGGATGTGGACATCACCGCTATGGCGGTGCAGGCCCTAGCTCCCTATCGGGACCAGATGGAGACCGAGATCGACGCAGCACTTTCCTATCTTTCCGGCCAGCTGACGGACACCTGCGGATATATCGCCTACGGCGATGAAAACGCGGAAAGCACCGCCCAGGTCATCCTGGCCCTGTGTGCGCTGGGCATTGACCCGGAGACGGATAGCCGTTTTGTCAAGGGCGAGCACACCCTGCTGACGGAGCTTTCCCAGTTCCGGGAAGCGGACGGCACCTACCGCCATGTGCTGGAGGGGGCCGGCGACGGCCTGGCAACGGCCCAATCCGTCCTGGCCTTAGTGGCTGTGCAGCGTGTGCGGTCCGGGCAGCCGTGGGTGCTGCATTTTGACGGCACTCAAGCGCCCCGTGAGGCATTCGGCACAAATGGAATCATCATCTGCGCCGTGATCGGTGCGGTAGTCGTAATCGCCGCCGGTGCGATCTACATCATCGGCAGAAAGAGGAAAAAAGCATGAACAAACTGACAGATCAAATTCAAGCAGAGGTCAACAAGGTCGTTTTGGGCAAGGAGGACATCGTCCGCAAGGTGCTGCTGGCCATCCTGGCACAGGGCCATGTGCTGCTGGAGGATGTCCCCGGCGTAGGCAAGACGACGCTGGCCAAGGCATTTTCCAAAACGCTAGGTCTGGACTCCAAGCGTGTCCAGTTCACCTCCGACACCCTGCCATCGGATATTATCGGGTTTTCCGTATTCGATAAGGCAGACGGCAAGCTGAAATATCAGTCCGGAGCCATTATGACCAATCTGCTGCTGGCGGACGAGATCAACCGTACCTCCAGCAAGACCCAATCCGCTCTGCTGGAGGCTATGGAGGAGTTGCAGGTCACCGTGGACGGCGTGACCCGGTCCCTGCCGAAGCCCTTTATCGTGCTGGCAACGGAAAACCCGGTGGGTTCTGCGGGTACGCAGATGCTGCCCGCATCCCAGCTGGACCGTTTCATGCTCCAACTGAGCATGGGCTATCCCAATCGGGCCAGCACGGCGGCACTGCTGAAGGATCGCCATCATGTGGACCCGCTCTCTGCCTGCCAGACAGTGACTTCCCCTGCCGAGCTGGAAAAGCTCATTGCAGAGGTCAGCAATATCCATGTGGCAGACCGAATTTATGACTATATTGCAGAGCTGGTGGATCTGACCCGCTCCAACGCCTATGTGACCCTGGGTGTCAGTCCCCGTGGCGCTTTGGCTGTGACCCGTGCGGCCAAGGCCAACGCCTACTTAGAGGGCCGGGACTATGTGATCCCTGACGATGTGTGCGCCGTGTTCCCGGATGTGTGTGTCCACCGTCTGATCCTCAACTCCAAGGCGCGGCTCCAGGACTATACAGCGGCACTGATCCTGCAAAATGTACTTACCTCCGTCCAGAAGCCGGATGTCCGGGAATTTTCCAGCAAATGAGAAAAACGATCTTAGGCAGCGCCCTGTGTTATCTGATCCTGCTGCTGGCGTTGGCGGCGCTGCTTCTTACAAGCGGCTCCTTCTGGGCGCTGGCCGGACTCTGCTTGCTGCTCCTGCTGCCCCTGGCCTCCTGGGCGGTCAATTTCTATGTCCGCAGGCACCTGCAGGCGGACATTCTGACCCCGGCCACAGCGGCAAAACGCACGGCAGTCAGCTGTCGGGTGCGCATCCGCAACGGAGCGTTTCTGCCCGTAATGCGCTATGGCTGTCAGGTCTCTATCCGCAATGATCTCACTGAGGAAGATCAGACAGTGACGCTGACCGGCAGCATCGGAGCCAAGGGCGAAAGCAGCCAAACCATCCTGCTGCAAAGCAGCTTCTGCGGCAGAGTGTATGTGCAGATCAGCCGGTTTACCCTGCTGGACTATCTGGGCCTGCTTCCCATGAAGGCCCTCGTGAAAGCGGATGCCCGTCTGACCATCCTCCCGGACCTGTATCCAATGGAGGCGGACATGATCGCCCGACCGGCCTATGCCGACGACGGCGCTTCCAATCGACGGGGTGAGGACCGCAGCGAGGTGTACCAGCTCCGGGAGTATCGCCCCGGCGATGACATCCGGCAAATTCACTGGAAGCTGTCCTCCAAGTTAGATGAGCTGATTCTGAAAGAGGCCAGCCAGCCGGAGAGCCGTTCCCTTTTGGTATTCTGGTATAAGCGTCCCGGCGGTAACCCCCAGCAGATGGACGCACTGGCGGAGGTCGTGTCCTCCGCAGGCATGGCACTGCTGCAAAGCGGTGTACCCTATACCCTGTGCTGGACGGACCGGGAGGATCTGCAGGTCCAGGACATTTCAGAGGAAAACCAGCTTTTGCAGGCTATCCCGGCTCTGGTAAAGACCAGGGGCAGCGCTGAGTGCCGCCTGCCCAAAACTGACGGTTACAGCCGAATTCTCTGTTTCGGCACAGCGCCGGAAGAACAGCTGCTCACGGACGGACGGGTGCATTTCATCCTCTGTACCGAAGAACAGTACCCCGGTGCGACCACCTTTGCCCCGCAGAATTATTCCGAGGCCATGCAGCGACTGGAGGTTTAACCCATCATGCGAAAAAATGAAAACGGACTCCAGTGGATTGTCGCCGAAACGGCACAGAAAAAGCTGCACTTTCCCTGGGGCGCTTGGGTGGTCTGTGCCGTTCTGACGGTGGGCTTCTGCTTGCTTTTAACCGCTGCATTTCCCTCTGTTCCCTACCCATGGTGGGCCATGACAGCAGCTGCGATTTTGGTACAGGCGGCGTTGCTGATAGTATACCAAACCAAAATCGGGAACTGGCTCGTTCCAGCGGGCATCGGCGTGTTGCTTCTTCTGAGCTTGGCACTGAACAAGTTTGTCCTACCCGGTTTTGGAACACTGGCAAATGATTTCCTGACCCTGCTGACGAAAAAGACCGGGAAGATCTACCTGGACCTTGCGGCAGCGGATGCCCAATTTCTGCCTCTGGCGGTAACGGTTCTGCTACTGGCGGTGTCGCTGCTTCTCAGCCGCAGCGCATGGAGCGGACGGATGCTGCTGGCCTTGCCGATTCTGCTGCCCTGCTATGCAGCCCTGTTGCTGGGCTTGTTTCCCATAGGCATCGGCGGTGGGCTGCTGATTATTGGCACGGTGCTGCTGATGGTGCAGCACACGGCAGAGGGAGAAGCCCTTGCAGGCGTTCCGGCGCAGCTGATCTTGCCGGTCCTGTGTGCAGCGCTGTGTCTGCTGATTGGCCTGTCCTGCCAAGACAAGCTGAATACAGATATGGTCGAGACGATGCAAACCCAGCTTCACCAGCGGCACTACGACAGCGATACTAATTCCATGCCGGAAGGAAACCTCAAGAACTTACCCGCCTGGAATAAAAGCGACACCCCGGCGCTGGAAGTCACAATGGAGCAGCCGGAAAAGGTGTATCTGCGTGGGCAGGTCTACGACACCTACACCGGCACCGGCTGGAAAGCAGCCGATACCGAAGAAACCGCCCAATATGAGGACCTTTTCTATTGGCTCCATGAGGCGGGTTTCTACGGCCAGAGTCAAATTGCACTGGCGGATGGCTATACGGAGACGGCCACACCGCTGTCCATGACTATACGAAATCTCTCCGCCTGTTCCGCCCACGGCTACTACCCCTACGCCGTCTACGGCAGCGAAACGCTGGCAGCGGACCGCATCGGGGACACGAATCTGCCCCCGGCAGAGAGCCTGTATTATCTGAAAGGCAGCGTCCCGGACTGGTATCAGATCCAGCGGAACCTCTCCACAGCCCAGGGCCGGGAAAACATCGAGACCTATCTATCCAAGGAGCAGGCATATGCCGACTATCTCCGGGCTGTGGACCTGCAAATGACCCAGGACAGCTGGGCCGTCCTCCAGCGGCAATTGAAGCTGGACACCCAGACCCGGACCATCAGCGACATCCGCACCATCATCTTTGACTATCTACGGGAAGCCATGACCTACGATGAGACTGCCCGGACCGTGAACGGCAGCGGCGACTTCCTGCAATATACGCTGGAGCGCAGCGGACACGGCTACAGCGTCCATTACGCCACGGCAGCGGTGCTGATGCTGCGCTACATGGGCGTTCCGGCCCGCTATGTGGAGGGGTATTACCTCTCGGCAGAGGATGCCGCCCGCTACAAGGCCGGTGAGACCATTACCCTGACGGAAGAAAACGCCCACGCCTGGGCGGAATACTATGTCAGCGGTGTCGGCTTTGTGCCGTTCGAGGTGACTCCCGGCTACATAGACGACGAGGAACTGTCCCTGGGCGGCGACAGCCCGGATGAGAATACCTATGAGAACAACACCCAGCAATTTGTAGAGGTGGAGCAGCCAGAGGAGATCAACGAGCACAAGCATGACCGATTTACCTTCTCACTGAATGCCCACTACCTACTGCTTCTTCCCTTGCTGCTGATCTTGCTGCTGGCCGGGTGCATTTTCCATCGCCGCAGGGTGTTTCGGAAGAAGATGGCCGCTATCGACGCCGCAAACGACCGGGAGGCCATTGCCATGCGCTATGGCTATGCCGTTTGCCTGCTGCGCCACAGTACGGTGCAGTTCCCGGAGGATGCTGCGGAGGCCGCAGAACTGAATCAAAAGGCGCTGTTCAGCACCCAGGAGATGACCCCGGAGCAGCGCAAGCAGGTTGACTCATTTGCCGTGCGTGTACTGGATGCCTGCAAGGGCAGCTGGACAACCTGGGAGAAAATACGGTACCGGCTATGGAACTGCCTGTATTGAAAACAAGGAGGAAGGAAAATGCACAAAAGAGTAATGGCTCTGCTGCTGAGTCTGGTGCTTCTGCTCTCTGCCGCTATGCCGGTCACGGCGATGGCCGCAGAGGAGTACGCCGGTAGCTTTGTGCTTGTGGCTATGAACGCCAACAGCACCATCGTGGAGCCGACCCGTATCCAGTATAAATCTGGGCAAACCATTCAACAGGCACTGGCGGATTCAGATATTGACTTTGTCGGCCTGGAAAACGGATTCGTCTATGAGATCAACGGCGTTTCCGCCAATTACCTGCTCTATTATGACAAGGGTGGCTATAAGCTGGACGCTCCGGCTTCTTCCGTCAAGGCCCTTTGCTTCCATGTATCTTCGACTTATTCGGACGCAGCTATCCAGCTGATTATCCAAATGGCGGATTACCTGGACATGACCAACCATGTGCAGAATTATCCGGCAGCGGCCAGTGCCTACGCAGCGGCGCTGAAGGGCCTGCGGACGGCAACTGCCGACTCGGCAGGACCATTGCTGAAAAACCTGAAAGACGCCATTGCCGAATATGCGGCCCTTCTGGACGGGATCAAATACACCGTCTCCGCCACAGCAACCCAAAACGGCAATGCGGTGGAGGCACCGATCCTCTCCCTTACGGATGTCTATGGCAATGTTACCACCGGCACCGGCAGCGTCCAAGTCATCGCCGGCGACTATAAGTTCTGTGTGTCCGACGGCGGATATAACCGCACAGAGGGAACGCTGACGGTCTCCGCCGACGCCCAGGTCTCTGCGACCCTGCCCTACGGCGAGTGGTTCGGCAATATCCGGCTGCTGGATGTCGATCAAGAACCCTACCGCGCTGCACAAAACCGCGCGAACCACACGGCGCAGTATTGGATCGAGGATACAGCCAATGCTCTGAGCAGCGTGTACCTGAATGTTGTGATGGGCAATGTTCCGAATACCAAGACCACCAGGCTCCGCACCATTTATACCGGCACCAACGGCAAGGATATGTCGGGCACATCCCGCAGCTGGAACAGCACAGCCACATCCCTTACTTATCTGCTGACCTCTGGCATGGAGGGCAAGACCTTCGCGCTGGAAGCACAGTATACAGGCTCGGACGGCTACACGCAGATTCAGTCCTACGATGTCACCGTGACCCGTGTGCCCACGCTGAAGGCTCTGGCAGCCACGGCGGAGGGGACCAAGCTGCCCCTGGAGTTTGCGCCCAACACCCGGGAGTACAGCCTAAAAACCGTGTCCTCCACTGTGGATATTGACGCCGCACCATTTGGTGAGGATTATACCGTCACCGGAACCGGGGCGGTGCAGCTGACCGGAGACACGCAGGATCACATGATTCAGGTAGCAGCGCCCAACGGGGAGCAGAGCACCTATACCCTCCACATTCAGAAGGTAGCTTCCGTACCGGTGACGCTGGCTGTGCCTTCCGGAACAACGGTGCAGGTGATCAATGGAGCAGGCTCCGAGATTGCCCCGGTGGACGGGATCTATCACCTGGTCCCCGGCGAGAGCTATACCTGCATCGCCACGAAGAACACCTGGTATCATACGCAGATCACCTTCACGGCCTCCAGCGGACTGAATGTGTCCGTCCCGGAGCCTGTCACCACCGACTGGCTGACCGATCTGGCATTCTACAACGGCACCTATGCTTCCAGCCGGATCGCCTACGCCGCCGACAAGACCTTCACGGCGGCAGACCACACCTACAACTATACGGTGTCCGACTGCAACAGCTCCGTTGCCATGCAGGCCACGGCAACCGGAACCGTGACGGCGCTGTATCGGACCCAAAGCACCGTGCCGGAGATTCATAATCTCGCACGGATGGAGACGATCACAACGCCTGTCAGCAAAACGGGTCTTGCTCAGAGCCTGACCTACGCCGTGGCCAAGGCCGGTTACGGCCAGACGGTGACGATCCGCATTTCCAAGACAGAAAACGGCACTACCTACTATCAGGACTACGATATTCAGCTGCTGCGGCAGCTGCACCTGTCCAGCCTGACTATTGCCACAAAGGATGAGACACTGCCCTTTGTAACTCCAAAGGGCGCAACGGCCCGCTTTGATCGAGATACAACGGATTATTATGTTAAGGTAGACCGGGAGACCGCAGCTCTCTACCTCTCCGGCACCTATCCCAACAGCAGAACAGACACCGCCTGCTGCGGCGGGTACTATGCCAAGGTCAACGGCGTACGCTATGATACGCTGGCCGGCGCGGAAGCGGTCCTGAACACAGACCTTTATAATGAGGATATTTCGGTACAGGTCTGCCACGCAGATACCGGCAGCATTGAGCTGACCTATACCGTCCATGTTCAGAAAAGTGACCCCATCCAACTGACCATCCAAACGACCCCGGCGGATGCGACGGTGTTCCTGACCAACGACCTGAACGGCAAGCGCATCGTGGAGAAAAACGGCACCTACAGCCTGACCCCCGGTGCCAGCTATTCCTACACTACCACCTGCGCCGGGTACATCGGTCAAACGGTGGAGCACTATACCGCCCCCGACAAGGACGGTACACTGACCATTACGCTAAAGAAGGCTCCAGCCAACGACAAGCTCATCAATTTCGATTCTGCGTGGCCCCACTTACGCCAAAACAATGAGAATAACGGTGTGGTGGACTACAAGACGCCGGTCTACGCCAAGGATGCCGAGCTGTACTGGGCTACCTCCATTGGATCCGGCTACGATGTGAACGCCTGCGGCTGCCCCATTTTGGTGGACGGTGCCATCTACACCTACTCCGGCTCCCGCATTTACAAGGTGGATGCTATCTCCGGCGAAATTCTCATTGATAAGCCCATGGATCACAACTCCAGCTTCGCCATCAACCCGCCCACCTACGCCAACGGCATGATTTTCGTGGGCCTGTCTGACGGCACGATCCAGGCGTTCGACGCCAATACCCTGGACTCCCTGTGGATCTATCGGGACTCCATCGGCGGTCAGCCCAACAGCTCTATTGTCTATCACGGTGGCTACATCTACACCGGTTTTTGGGTGGGCGAGATCAACGAGGCCCACTATGTGTGCCTGAGCGCCACCGACGAGGACCCCACGCAGACGATGGAAGAAAAGCTCCCCACTTGGTACTACACCAGCAAGGGCGGCTTCTATTGGGCCGGTGCCTATGTGTGCGACGACTTCCTGCTGATCGGCACGGATGACGGCGCTTCCGGCTACACCACCGGCAAGCCCAGTCTGCTGTCCTTTAACCCCAAGACCGGCGAACTGCTGTCCTCCTACAAGATGAATGTGACCGGCGACATCCGCAGCTCTATCACCCATTACAACGGCAAGTATTACTTCACCAGCAAGGGCGGCTACTTCTACGAGGCCACTGTGGACGAAAAGGGTACCATTGAGGATGTCCGCACCTTGAAGCTCTACAACTATGCGGACGATCCCGCCAATCCCGCCATGTCCACCTGCACACCCACCATTTACAATGGGCGGGCCTATATCGGCATCTCCGGCACGGCACAGTTCGGCGCATACAGTGGCCATAACCTTACGGTCATCGACATCCCCAACTGGGAGATCGCCTACACTGTGCGCACCCACGGCTATCCCCAGACCAGCGGTGTTCTGACCACGGCCTATATGGAGGAGACAGGCTGCGTCTATGTGTACTTCTTCGATAACTTCACCCCCGGCAAGCTCCGGGTGCTGGAGGACAAGCCCGGCCAAACCGAGGTGTCTCTGAAGACCATGGAGACCTACACGGCCAGCGGCCAGACGGAGACCTATACGACGCCCTACAACATCTTCACGCCCAGCGGCGCACAGGCCCAGTATGCCATTTGCAGCCCCATCATGGATGAGTACGGAACGATCTACTTCAAAAACGACTCCGCCTACCTGATGGCCGTGGGCAGCACCATTGAACGCATCGAGGTCACGAAGCTGCCGGACAAGACGACCTACAATGTAAAAGACACCTTCGACCCCACCGGTATGCAGGTAACGGCCTACTACGCCAACGGCATGACCCGTGATGTGACAAAGTATGTCACCTGGTCCGATAAGCCGCTGAAGGCCAGTGATACCGACTTCCAGATCACCTTCCCCTATGCCATGTACCAAAACCGAGAAAACAGCGACACCCTGGAGATGGAATACGGCGTCCATTGTGACAAGCCCATGACCACCCTGACCCTGACCATTGCAGATCAGAGTGCAGTCAAATATGGAGATGTAAATGCAGATGGCATCATTGATGTCTCCGATGCCATGCTGATCTGCCAAATCTATCTGGGCAATGTTACCCCGACAGATACGCAGAAAAAAGCCGCCGATGTAAACGGCAACGGCACCATGGATGTCTCCGACGCCATGATGGTCTGCCAGTATTACCTGGGCAACATTACAAGGTTCCCGGTGGAACAATAAATCATAGTGGTACACGGAAATAACCCGGATATGAAATGACCTCCCCAGCTTGACCCTGTCGCAAGCAGGGGAGGCCATTTCTATAATCACAGAAGAATTGATAAAATGGGGTGGATGTATGGCTGAGTCTAAGAGCAGACTCCTATATATTTTGCAATATCTTTGGCTAAAAACAGATGCCGAGCATTATGCCACGACCGGGGATATCCTTACATACTTGCGGGAGAATGATATTCGCTGCGACCGGAAGACTATACCCGGGGATATTCAGAAGCTCTGTGACATTGGCATTGACATTGAGGAGGAGCGTAGCCGGGAAAATCGCTATTCTTTGAGCAGTCACCTGCTTACGCTGCCGGAATTGAAGCTACTGATCGATGCCGTGGAATCCTCTAAGTTTATTACAGCCAAGAAAAGCGCAGAGCTTATCGAAAAGCTCTCCCGGATGAGCAGCATATACCAGGCTGCGGAGTTAAAAAGCAATCTGTATGTCTCCGAACGGGTCAAGTCGTTCAATGAGCAGATATACTATCTGGTAGATAACATCAATACGGCCATCAACCATGGAAAACAAATCTCATTTCGCTACTTCCATTTCGATCAGCATCGCAAGGAAGTCCCCAATAATGGCGGCAAGCGCTATCACTTTTCTCCATACTTTCTGGTATGGAATGAAGATCATTATTACGCCGTAGGATACAGCGAGAAGCATCAGAAAATCGGCACTTTCCGTGTAGACCGAATGAAAGAAGTCAATATTTTAACGGCTGATGCAGTTGAGAAGCCCGCTGATTTCAATCTGCCGGAATTTACTCGTCAGGTATTTGATATGTATGACGGTTCTACGGAAACGGTCACCCTGCTTTGCAAAAACGATATGATGAACTATATCATTGACCGATTTGGAGACGATGTAGAGACAGCACCGTTAGACTATGCCCATTTTAAGGCAGTAGCCAAGGTGTCCGTCAGCCAAACCTTTTTGGGCTGGGTATTCCAGTTCAATGGGGATATTAAGATAATAGGTCCGGTTACGGTTGTGGATAGATATAAAATGATGCTGGCAAACGCTCTGGGCAGCTAAAAGCTCAAACACCTGTACCTCTAAAACGATTTATATCCAGCGTGAAACATAAGAGCAGTCCCATATCCACTCAGGCAGAAGCATTGGCGCAGGAAAGGATATAATGGAAGCGCCCCGCATCCCTTTTAGGGAACGGAGCGCTTCCATTGCCGTTCTGGTATTTCACAGTTTGAATTTATCCACAGAAATATCGATAAACCCAATCGGTTCGTCTTGCAGGAACATGACCATGTAAATGGGGAGATAGGTCAGCTTTCCGTCAGTCTTTACATTATCATTCGTGAATACATAGGCTTCCTGAATCCCGTATTCCGGAACCGCCATCACATTGTCCAGTGCCGAGTGCTTTTCGTAGTCCTTTCCGCTCTTCACTTCAATGGGGAGTACCCGCCCTGCTTGCTCGACAACAAAATCAAGTTCCCCCTTTTTCTTGCTGTTATAATAATACAGGGAATATTTGTGGGCATAAAGTTCCTGAGCTACCACATTCTCATAGACGGCACCTTTGTTGATATCTTTCTCTTTGGTGACGATTTTCAGCTTACAGGCTTTTCCGTATAAGGTGGTGAGCAGTCCCACATCTGACAGGAACAGCTTGAACAGCGTGCTTTTCTCATTCAGCATGAGCGGCACCGTAGGTTCCGTTGTGTTGAACACACCCAAAGCAACACCAGCTTTCCAAAGCCAGGTGAAGCTGTCCTCGATCCGGTCAAAGCGCTGTCCTTTCTTGATGTCCGCAATCATAAACCGCTTGTTCTTCTCATTCAGTTCGGCCGGGATAAGTTCATAAATGTGCGTGAGGAGCAGTTTGCGGTTTTCCGCTTCATACTGCGTAAAATCCAACTTGTACTGCTCGATGATCGCTCTGTGTTCATCCATCACATCATCAATGCTTCCGGTCGTCCGGTATTTTTCCACCGCAGCAGGCATCCCGCCGATAATCAGATAGAGATTGAACATCTCCATGATTTTGCCGTGAATGACTTCCTCTACGGGCGTTTTGGATGTAAACGCCTTCCGCAGCGTATCCAATACGGGCTGGCCGACATGGAAGATTTGCAGGAACTCTTCAAAATCCAGCGGGTACATATTGAGCGTCTGCAAATAGCCGACCGGTGCGGATTTCAGATTCACGATCTCCACACCCAACAGGGAGCCGGACAGAATGTACCGGAATCGTTTATCGTCCACGAGAAACTTGACCTTCGTGGCGATCTCCTTGTATTTCTGAATCTCATCAAAGAAAAAGACGGTCTTACCGGGAACAATTTTTTGATCGCTGTACAAGGATAGCTTCAGAATCAGGTCATCAATGCTTGTTGCACCGGCCAGAATCTCGACAATTTCCGGCTGCCGTATGAGATTGAACTCGATATAGTCACACCCCGCCGCTTTCAGACACTCCCGAATAATAAATGTCTTTCCCGCCTGACGAACACCATAGATCAGCAAAGCCTTGTCGCTGCTCTCGATCCAGTGCATAATCTCTTTTTCAATTTTCCTTTTTAGCATCATCAGCACCTCCACATCTATCCTGTGCGTTTTACAAGGCTATTATACCTACGGTGTGACACTTTTTCAAGGGAAATACGATTATAAATTGACACTTTTTCTTTTGACCGCAGCAATAAGTTGTAGCAGTCAAGAAAAGTAGACACAAAAAATATTTATTTTTGATTAGCTTTTTCAAAAGTAGACATGAGGAACATTTTTGCGGAAGT
>OMGX01000173.1_pt1 | contig 39299 bp, 41 predicted proteins | sample 1674381 | NCBI WGS metagenome assembly OMGX01 (sample SAMN05578582, study PRJEB25193) | human gut metagenome | biome: Human Microbiome; feature: human-associated habitat; material: feces | host: Homo sapiens | place: USA:Birmingham | reverse complement strand
ACTGGAGTTCAGACGTGTGCTCTTCCGATCTCGTTTATCTCAGTGGTGAGTTAATTTCAAACTTGTCTTTGTGGGAGTCCAATCTCCGACTGAGATAAACGCTCCGCGAGGATGCGCAGCGATTCTAAGAAGAATGTGTCAGCTGACGCTGACCAGAATCGCGCGCCAAGTCTCACGTGCGTTCGACTTGAATTTGATGTGGGAAACCTTTTGGGAAATGAACTGTGTTTTCCGCAGGAAGGTGTGAGGATATGGAATACGGGTATTATTTCTATGTGATTCTGGGATGGATTTCGGGAAGTATTCTTTTCGGACGTCTTGTTCCCATGCTTATGAAAGGGGTAGATGTGGAAGAAGCCTCCGGAGACGGTAACCCGGGGACTTTTAATGCGTTTGCCTGCGGAGGCGTTTTATGTGGAGCTCTGGTTCTGATCTGTGATCTGGCAAAGGGGGCTTTGCCGGTGATGCTGTGCAGCCGGCGGCTTGGGATAGACGCCTGGCCCTTTGCTCTGGTGATGGCGGCTCCGGTATTTGGACATGCACATTCGGTTTTTCAGAAAGGTCATGGAGGAAAGGCGATCGCAGTTTCTTTTGGTGTGCTGATCGGACTGCTTCCCATATGGAAGCCTCTGGCATTTCTGATCTTCTGGTACTTATTATTTGTGGCAGTGATCCCTATGAAATCCAATACCAGAAAAAGCATTTATGCTTTTCTGGGATTTGCGGTTACGTCGCTTTGCCTTCTCCGGCACAAAGTACTCCTTTCCGGCTGTCTTCTGATGTCGGGGATCGTGATACATAAACACTGTCTGAAAGCCAATGCCGCATATCGGGAAAGCGGAGAATGGAGGTTGGAATGAAAGCGTTGATCTTATCCTGCAATACAGGCGGCGGACATAACTCCGCAGCAAGAGCCATTGCAGAAGAAATGCATGACCGGGGAGATGAAGCTTATGTTCTGGATTATCTGGGACTTGCAGGAGAGGGAGTATCCCGGCTGGTAGGGGACGGCTATGTGCAGATCGTGAAAAAAACTCCCAGACTTTTTGGTATGGTTTATAAGCTTGGTATGGTGATCAGCCGTCTGATGCGAAGATCGCCGGTTTATTATGTGAACGGAAGAATGGCAAAATATCTGGACAGCTATCTGAAGGAGCATCCGGTGGATGTACTGGTAATGCCTCATCTTTATCCGGCAGAGACGATCACCTATATGAGACGGAAAGGAATGAAGCTTCCTCTGACGGTTGCGGTAATGACAGATTATACCTGTATTCCTTTCTGGGAGGAAACAGACTGTGATTATTATATCCTTCCTCATGAAGCCATGAAGAAATCCTGCGTAAAACGGGGACTTCCGGAGGAGAAGCTTCGCGCATTCGGGATTCCGGTGGCAAAAAGCTGCCGCAGGGAGATCAGCAGAGAGGACGCCCGAAGAAAGCTGGGGCTGGATCCGGACGGTAAATATTTCCTGGCAGCAGGAGGAAGCATGGGCGCCGGAGATCTTTCGGAGCTGGTAGAAAAGCTTCTGGAAGAAACCTCCACGGAAAAAATTCTTGTGATCTGCGGAAGCAATAAGAAGGCAGAACAGAAGCTGAAAAAACAGTTTGCAGAAGAATCGAGAACGCAGATCCTTGGATTTACCACGCAGATGCCCCTGTATCTGAAAGCCTGCAACGTGCTGTTTACCAAACCGGGAGGGCTGACCTCTACAGAGGCGGCGGTGGTGGGAGTTCCCATGATCCATACGGCTCCTATTCCGGGCTGTGAAACAGTGAATCGTAAATTTTTTACAAAGGCAGGAATGAGCTGGTCGGCAATGACCCTGAAAGGGCAGGTGGAAAAAGGAATCCAGCTTATGAATGACAAAACGGCTGCTGAGGATATGGTAAAAAAGCAGAAAAAGCAGATTCATGGAGACGCAGTGGAAAGACTGTGTGATTTTATTCAGGAAAAACGGCTCTAACTATGAAAACAAAAGGAAGAAATCCCCCCGGGAGGCTTGCGGGAGGGATTTCTTTTTTTATATAATAGGAATATCCGTTTAAATCGGATAAGATCAATAAGACAGAAAGTGCAAATTTAAGATGAATACGTTAAAAGAAGAAATCCATGCCTACTGGACAGACCGTGCCAGAGGCTATTCAGAATACAATCAGCAGGAAATGGCGGACGCAAGGCGGAGCATGTGGAAAAAGAAGCTTCTGTCTTTGATAACCGGTCATTTTCCGGAGAAAAAACCGGAGGAGATCAAAATTCTGGACGTGGGTACCGGTCCGGGCTTTTTTGCCCTGCTTCTTGCAGAAGCCGGATATCAGGTGACAGCGGCAGATGTGACGGAGGAGATGCTGAAGGAGGCCAGACAGAATACAGGAGAACTGGCAGAGCGGATCACCTGGAAGCTCAGTGATGCTCAGAGGCTGGATCTGGGAGACGATTTGTTTGATGTGGTTCTTTCCAGAAATGTCACCTGGAATCTGGAGGATCCGGCAGCAGCGTATCAGGAGTGGTACCGGGTACTGAAGCCGGGCGGGCTGATGTGCAATTTTGACGCCGACTGGTACGGGCATCTTTATGACGAAGAAAAGCGCAGTGGTTATGAAGAAGACAGGCGCAGAGTAGAAGAGGGAAACCTTGAGGATTATTATACAGGAACAGATATTGAAAGAATGGAGTCCATTGCACGGAGAGTTCCTTTAAGCCGTCTGAAACGGCCGCAGTGGGATCTGGAGGCCATGGAAGCAGCGGGATTTTTTCAGACAGAATGCGACACAGAGGTCTGGACAGAGGTCTGGACAGAGGAAGAGATTGCCAATAATGGCTCTACCCCTGTTTTTCTTCTTACAGGAAAAAAGAGACAGGTTTTTTGCCTGAATAATATCTGTGTAAAACCCGGAGAGATCTGGGAAGGTGATCTGGAGCTGGCAGAGGGAGAGATCCGTCTTCCGGCAGCGGTTCTTCATGGCAAAAAACCGGGAAAGACCATGCTGATCACAGCAGGGGTTCATGCAGGAGAATATGTAGGGATCCAGGCAGCCATAGAGCTTGCTCAGAAGCTGAAGATCCATAAGGTAACAGGAACTGTCGTTATCGTAAAAGTCATGAATGTTCCTGCATTTGAAAAAAGAAACGGAAGTCTTGGTCTGACAGACCATAAAAATCTGAATAGAGAATTTCCGGGAGACCCAAAGGGAACAGAGATGGAGAGGCTGGCCTGGGCGGTAACCCGGGAACTGCAGTCTGCGGCGGATTATTATATCGATCTTCACAGCGGAGACGATTATGAGCAGCTGACTCCGTATGTCTATTATGCAGGAATGGCAGAGGAAAAGGTGGTAAATGAATCCCGGAGAATGGCGGAACAGGTGGACGTACCTTATATGGTGCGCTCCAACGTAGCCTCCGGAGGTTCCTACAATCATGCGGCTTCCACAGGAATTCCAAGTATTCTTATTGAACGTGGGGGAATGGGCGGCTGGACCTATGAGGAAGTCCGTTCGACCAGAAGAGACGTGCGGAATATTCTCTGTCATCTGGGAATCTATCAGGGACAGAAGGATTACCGAACCTATTATCCTCTGGAGGTAACAGATATCTGCTATCAGGATGCTTCTCAGGATGGTCTGTGGTACCCTTTTAAAAAGGCGGGAGATGTGATCCGGGAGGGAGACATCCTTGGAGAAGTCCGTGATTATAAAGGAAAGCTGCTGGAAATCAGTATGGCAGAATCCGACGGAGTGATCCTTTATCAGACGGGAACCCTTCAGGTTCTGGGAAATGGTCCCATGATTGCTTACGGGCGGATCGTGGCTCCCTGTGATGAGCGAAAAGAAAGGATTGTCCATTACTGGGAAAAAAGAAGCAGCGATTTTCTGGAGCATAAAAGAGCAGAGCTGCACAGCGATATGGCAAAAAGGTGGCTCAGTGAGATACGCAGACAGCTTCCGGAGGGAAAAAAACTCCGTATACTGGATGTGGGCTGCGGCGCAGGATTTTTCTCCGTGCTTCTTGCCCGCGAAGGTTATCAGGTCACAGGGGTGGATCTGACACCGGATATGGTGGAAAATGCCAGGATACTTGCCCGGGAAGAAAATGCAGAGTGTGAGTTTCAGATCATGGATGCAGAAAATCTGAATTTTGCGGATGGAAGCTTTGATGTGGTGATTTCACGAAATCTTACCTGGACTCTTCCGGATGTGCGCCGGGCTTATAAGGAGTGGATCCGGGTGCTGAAGCCGGGCGGCGTGCTTTTGAATTTTGACGCCAATTATGGAATGAGTGATTTTACAGATGTAGCAGATCTTCCGGAAAATCATGCCCACCAGGAAATAGGAGATGAGATGATGCGCGAGTGCGAGGAGATCAAAAGGCAGCTTCCGATCAGCTCTTACAGCCGGCCGGCATGGGATCTGGAAACTTTGGGAGCAATGAAGCTTCAGAAGTTCCAGGTGGATCTGGGAATCAGCAGCCGGATCTATCTGGAGAAAGATGAGTTTTATAATCCGACCCCGATGTTTATGCTGAGAACGGAGAAATAAAAATGGATCTGAAGCAGATGCAGTATTTTACAGCCTGTGCGCAGACAGGCTCCTTTAGTGAGGCGGCAAAGGTTTTGTATTCTACCCAGCCCAGTGTCAGCAAGGTGGTAAAGGCTTTGGAGGATTCGCTGGGGATGCAGCTTTTTGAACGGCTTCCCCGGGGAATACGGCTGACTCCCCAGGGGCGGGAGGTCTATCGTTATGCCTGTAAGATCGTTAATGATATGAAAAAACTGGAAAATATGGCAGAGTACAGAATGGCAAAATGGCTTCGTATTTCTGCCAATCCCAGTTCCTGGTTTGCAACCCGGTTTGTTGAATTTTACAATGAAAACAATGAAAAAAATTATCATTTTCAGATTTATACGGCAGGCGTCCGTACAGTGATGGAACGGGTCCGGGACTATCAGGATGATATTGGCTTTGTATATATTCTGGAAAGTCAGCGGGAAGATTTTCTGCATGAGCTGTCGAGAGCAGGTTTGGAATTTATTGATATGGAAGAAGCAGAGCTTCTCGTTTATCCTGGTGAAAAGTCTGTTTTTTTCGGGGAAGAAAAAGAAGTTTTCAGGCTGGAAGATCTGAAAGGAATGCGTTTTGTCCAGAATGGGCAGGATGAATTTTTTGATATGGGAGCAGCGGGAGAGCAGGCAGGATTTTCATGGAAGGATCTGGATATTTCTGTGGTGACAAACAGTGACTATATTATGGAAAGAATGCTGAAAAACACCAGTGTTATGAACATCAGCGGAAGCTATCTTTCAGAAAAGAAAAAGGGAACGGTACCGGGTATCCCTCTGGATATGAAGGGAAATAAAATGATATTTGGCTATATCTGCCACAGAGGAGAAAAGCTGGATCCGGATATCCGGGAATTTATCCGTTTCCTGGAAAGCAGACTGAGGGAAAAATCATGTTGAAATATATAGGAAAACGACTGATCCAGCTTATTCCTGTGCTTATAGGGATCACGTTTCTTTCTTTTGCCATGATGAGACTTGCAGGAGGGGATGCAGTTACCTATATGTATGAAAAAGCAGGCGGAGCAGTTTCTCAGGAGATTATTGATGAGGCAAAAAAAGAATATGGACTGGATCAGCCGTTTCTGGTACAGTATGGGAAATGGGCGGCAGGGATGCTCAGAGGAGGTATGGGAACCAGTTATGTTTCTGGAAGAGAGGTTTTTGATGCTTTTGTAGAGAAGCTTCCGGCAACGGCTCTTCTGACACTTTCTTCAGTTCTGGTGACTTTGCTGATTTCCGTTCCTCTTGGGATTCTGGCAGCAGTAAAACAGAATAAATGGATAGATTATGTGATCCGGTTTTTCAGCTTCATAGGAAATTCATCTCCTAATTTTTTTGCGGCTCTGATCCTGATGTATCTGTTTTCGGTAAAGCTTGGATGGCTTCCTGTAGTCACTTCAGAAAACATTGGTCTGAGCCTGATCCTTCCTACGATGACCCTTGCCCTGTCTATGGCATCCAAATATACAAGACAGGTGCGGGCGGCAGTCCTGGAGGAGATGAATCAGGATTATGTAACAGGAGCAAGGGCAAGAGGGGTAAAAGGAAGCGTGATCATCTGGAAAAATGTCATGCGGACGTCAATGATTACGATTGTTACCCTGTTGTCTCTGTCTGTGGGAAACCTTCTTGGCGGAACCACCATTGTAGAGTCTATTTTTATGTGGGACGGCGTGGGAAAAATGGCGGTAGATGCCATTACCATGAGAGATTATCCGGTTGTTCAGGCCTATGTGGCATGGATGGCAGTGATCTATGTGCTGGTGAATCTGGCAGCAGATATCCTGTATCATTATCTGGATCCCCGGGTGAGACTGGGAGGTGACAGACTATGAAAGAAAAAAAGCGGCTGATATTTTTTGCTGTTCTTGCGGCGCTTCTTTTGCTGATCGCTGCTTTTGGAAAATACCTGTGTCCTTTCGACCCTTATGAGCAGAATCTTCTGCTGGCTAAACAGCCGCCGGGACCGGAACACTGGATGGGAACGGACCGGTTTGGAAGAGATATTTTTTCCAGAGTCCTTGCAGGAAGTACAGTCAGTGTTTATTCTGCACTTTTTCTGGTATTGACGGTTACGGTAACAGGGACTCTGGTTGGGATCATATGCGGCTGGTTTGGCGGTGCGGCAGATGCTGTTTTCATGCGGATCGCAGATTTATTTCTGGCGTTTCCAAGCCTTGTGTTTGCGCTGGCGGTAGCCGGAGTTCTGGGCGGCGGTATGCAGAATGCAGTGTTTGCGCTGGCAGTGGTGGGCTGGCCCAAATTTGCCCGTCTGGCAAGGAGTCTGACTCTTGCGCAGAAGGATGCGCCATATATGATGGCAGCCAGGCTTTCGGGAAGCAGTGTTCCGAAGCTTTTGCTGAAACACCTTCTCCCGAATATCGGAGGACAGATCCTTGTGACAGCGGTTCTGGATATTGGTACGATGATGATGGAACTGGCAGGTCTTTCTTTTCTGGGACTGGGTGTGCAGCCTCCGGCGGCAGAATGGGGAAGTATGATAAATGAAGGAAGAAGCCTTCTGCAGATTTCTCCATGGATGTCTCTGGCCCCCGGCGCGGCGATTTTTGTGACAGTTCTGATCTTTAATCTTCTGGGAGACACGCTGAGAGATTTTCTGGATCCCAGACAGAAAAAAGAAAGCAGGATTCGAAAAAGAAAAGCGATAATCTGAAACAGGAATATAGAGGGATACATAAGAAAAGAGGTACATATGAGAAAAAAAATACTTACAGCTCTTCTGACAGGAACGCTTCTGATAACAGGAATGGCAGTCAGTGTTATGGCGGATGATGAAAAAACATTTGTATATGGAACTACAGGCTACAGTGAGGAAATGGGAGACGCAGGGCTGAATCCCCATGATAATTATTCCGGCTGGAGCGCCATACGATATGGAGTGGGAGAAACTCTTTTTAAATATAATGACAATATGGAAGTGGAACCATGGCTTGCTACAGATTATGAATTTACAGACGATACCACAGTAAAGATTACTCTGCGGGAAGGAGTAAAGTTTTCCAGCGGACGTATCATGGATGCCCAGGCCGTAAAGGAATGCCTGGAGAATCTGATAAAAGTCCATGACAGAGCGCCATATGATATGAAGATTGACCATATGGAAGCGGACGGTCTGACGCTTACCATTTGTACCACAGAGCCATGTCCGGCGATCATTAACTATCTGGGAGATCCTTATGGCGCCATTATTGATATGGAATACGGCGTGCAGGGACAAGGCGGAAATGCCAATGTAGCAGGAACCGGACCTTACATTGCAGAAAAGGTAACGCCTGTGCAGATCGATCTGGTAAAGAATGAAGATTACTGGGGCGGTGAGGTAAAGGTAGATAAAGTGACAGTGAAGTCTTTTTCGGACGGAAGCGCCCTGACAGCCGCCCTTCAGACAGGAGACATTCAGGGAACCTATGGACTTCAGTATGACAATTATGTTCTTTTTGACGGAAATCCGGAATATACCATCAATTCCTGCGCTACCAGCCGTTGTTTCTTCGGACAGTTTAACTTCCAGTCTGAAATTATGCAGGATCAGAATGTAAGGAAGGCCATTGAAATGGGAATCGACAAGGAAGGATTTTGTTCCGTGATCATGGAAGGAAGAGGAATTCCTGCAAAAGCCGCTTTTCCGGATAGCTTTGACTATGGAAACGATGCAGTGGAAACAGTGACTTATGATCCGGAAGGTGCAAAAGCGCTTCTGGAGGAGTCCGGCTGGAAGGATACAGACGGGGATGGTTATGCAGATAAGGACGGGGAAAAGCTTACCATAAACTGGCTTACCTACCCGTCCCGTCTGGAACAGCCAAAGCTGGCAGAATATGCCCAGGCAACCTTAAAGGAAATCGGGATAGATGTTGTGATAAACAATACTCCGGATCACAGAACCTTTGCTGAAAATGGGGATTTTGATCTGTATGTAAGTTCTCTTACCACAGCGCCGACAGGAGATCCGGAATACTTCTTTACCAGTACCGTAACAGGCGCCAAGAATTATGGAAAGTACGAAAACGAAGAAGTAACAGCCCTTACAGAAAAGCTCCATCAGACTTTTGAACCGGAGAAAAGAGCAGAGCTGGCTGTAGAACTGCAGCAGAAAATACTGGATGATGATGGATTTTTCTTTGTATCTCATCTGAATATGGGAATCGTGACCAGATCTAATGTAAAGGGAATGGTGGCGCATCCCTGCGATTATTATGAGATTACGGCTGACCTGGATGTGGAACAGCCGTAAATCCGGAAAGATACAGAAAGCGTAAAGGAGACATTTATGAATTCTTTGCTTTGTGCAGAACACCTGACTGTCTGTTATGATGGGGTTCCAGTTGTACAGGACGTAAGTTTTCAATTAAATGAAGGAGAGATCCTGGGTATTGTAGGAGAATCCGGAAGCGGAAAAAGCACTGTCATCCGGGCGGTTATGGGCCTTTTGGGAAACAACGGCACGATAACCGGAGGAAAGATATGGTACAGGGATCAATGTCTGACGGATATGTCGGAACGGGATCTGATGAAATACCGGGGAGCGGAGATCGGAATGGTATTTCAGGACTGCGGAGCCGGATTCTGTCCTGTCCGCACAGTGGGAGCACAGATTTATGAGGCTGTTTCAGCTCACGAAAAGACGAACAGAGTCCAGGTGGAAAAAAGAGCAGAAGTTCTTATGGAAAAGATCGGTCTTAAAGATCCCCAGCGTGTGCTGAAAAGCTATCCTTTTCAGTTATCCGGAGGTATGAACCAGAGAGTGGGCATCTGCGCGGCAATGATGCTCCGCCCGGCAGTGCTTCTGGCAGACGAACCTACCAGCGCTCTGGATGTAACTGTCCAGAAGCAGGTGGCGGAGGAGCTTCTTCTGATGCGGGAGGAGTTTCATACATCTATGATCCTTGTTACTCACAATATGGGGCTGGTCAAAAAAATGACAGACCGGGTGCTGGTTCTCTGCAATGGTCAGATGATGGATTACGGAAAGACAGAAGAAGTCCTGCAGTATCCCGAAAGCGCCTACACGCAGGAACTGATGGATTCAGTAGTACGTCTGAAGAGGAAGCAGATATGACGGATATAATATTGAAGGCAGAGAAACTGAAAAGAGTGTTTACTTCCGGAAAAAGCTCCTTTGCGGCAGTGGATCAGGTGAGCTTTGAGTTGAAAAAGGGAGAATGTCTGGGTATTGTGGGGGAATCCGGCAGTGGAAAAAGTACGGTGGCCCGTCTAATCACAGGACTTTTGCCCTGCTCAGAAGGCGAGATCCTGTTTTTTGTGCCGGAAAAAACCAATGGTTTACACAGAGAGGATGGTTCCTGTATCAATATCACGCAGGCGGGAAAACGGGAATTGAGAAAAGTTTACCGTCATATGCAGATGATCTTTCAGACTCCGACGGAATCTTTTGATCCCCGGCGTACCCTTGGGGACGGAATTGGGGAAAGTCTTCGGAATATGGGGATAAAAGGCTTAGAATTAAAAAAAAGGGTGGATAACCTTCTTGAAATTTGTGGATTGTCTTCAGAGTTTGCTCTGAGATATCCTCATCAGGTAAGCGGCGGTCAGTGCCAGAGAGCTGCAATTGCCAGAGCGCTTGCAGCAGAGCCGCAGCTTCTGATCTGTGATGAGGCAACCAGCGCTCTTGACGTGACTGTGCAGAAGCAGATCATGGAATTGCTGATGAAGCTGAAACAGGAACAGAACCTCAGCGTGATTTTTATCTGTCACGATCTGGCGCTTGTGCAGATGTTCTGCGACAGGGTGCTGGTAATGAATCAGGGAAGGATCGTGGAGACCGGAACACCGGATCAGATAATCGATTCACCCCGGGAAGAATACACCAGAATGCTGGTGGATGCAGTGCTTGATATTTGAATATATAAAAAAATCACTTATCTGATCTGAGATAGGTGATTTTTTTATGGGTCGTTTAAAATAATGGGATTGTTGTAAGTGCATCAATTGTGGAGGTCTGTGCACAAACAGTGACATCATAGAACACATCTATGTGTTGTTTATATTTTAACAAACTCTTGAAATCTTACAAGCCTCCCGGGGGGATAGAAATATATGAAAAATATACAGGATCTATGCCAAATATGAATAGGTATATATCCCCCGCACCGGGTTAAACTGCGGGAGGATCAATGTTATACTGAGCAAAGATCGGCTGCAGAGAAAATATGCAGCAGAAAATTTCAGCGGAGGGAATACAGAAATGAAAAAAAGAATGCTTGCGCTGTTCAGCGCAGTCTGTCTGACCGTTTCCATGGCAGGAGGATGCATAAGTGTATCAGCGGCAGAAGAAAAAAAGGATGAGGTGATCGTGACGATGCCGGTTACCTCAGAGCCGGAGGCAGGATTTGATCCGGCATATGGATGGGGAGCCGGAGAACATGTACATGAGCCTTTGATCCAGAGTACACTGACGGTTACAAACACCGATCTTTCCATAGGAATGGATCTGGCGACAGATTACTCTGTCAGTGAAGACGGGCTTACCTGGACAGTAAAGATCCGTGACGATGTGAAATTTACAGACGGAGAGCCTCTGACAGCAAAGGATGTGGCCTTTACCTATAATAACTGTCGGGATAACAGTTCAGTCAATGACTTTTCCATGTTGGAAGAGGCAGTAGCTACAGATGATACCACAGTAGAGTTTCATCTGAACCGCGCTTTTTCTATCTGGCCGTATACTATGGCTGTAGTGGGAATCGTTCCGGAACATGCTTATGATGAAAATTATGGACAGAATCCTGTTGGATCAGGAAGATATATTATGAAACAGTGGGACAAAGGCCAGCAGGTGATCTTTGAGGCCAATCCGGATTATTACGGAGAGGAACCGTCCATGAAAAAAGTAACGGTTCTTTTTATGGAAGAGGACGCTGCGCTTGCAGCCGCACAGTCTGGAACAGTAGATGTGGCACATACAGCAGCTTCTTATTCAGATATGGAATTTGACGGATACAGCCTTTTTAATGTAGCAACGGTAGACAACCGTGGTATTAATCTTCCGGCAGCTCCGGCAGAAGAGAAAGACGGAGTAATCGTTGGAAATGATTTTACTAACGATGTAAATGTAAGACGTGCCATCAATATCGGTATCGATCGGGATGAGATGATTGAAAACGTTCTGAACGGATATGGAACACCGGCATACAGCGTCTGTGACAAAATGCCATGGTATAACAATGAGGCGGTGACAGAATATGATCCGGAAGAGGCTGTGAAGATTCTTGAAGATGCAGGCTGGAAAGCCGGAGATGATGGAATCCGTGAAAAAGACGGTGTCCGTGCAGAACTGAATATTTTATATCCGGCGTCAGATTCCGTTCGTCAGGCTCTGGCAGAGGATACAAAAAATCAGCTGACTGAACTTGGAATTGCTGCATCCACAGAAGGGGTAGACTGGGATACCGCATATTCAGGAGCGCTTTCACAGCCGCTGATGTGGGGCTGGGGAGCACATACTCCAATGGAGCTTTATAATATTTATCATACCATGAAAGAAACAGGAACTGCGGAGTACTCTCCCTATGCAAATGAAACAGTTGATAAATATATGGACGAGGCTCTGATGTGCAGCGACCTGGAGGAATCCTATGATCTTTGGAAAAAGGCCCAGTGGGACGGTGAGAGCGGAATTACACAGGAAGGTGATATTCCGTGGATCTGGCTGTGCAATGTGGATCATCTGTATTTTGTAAGAGATGGCCTGAAGATTGCAGAACAGAAGATACATCCTCATGGACATGGATGGTCTATTGTAAATAATGTAGATCAGTGGAGCTGGGAATAAGCTGCCTAAAACCAAATAAAAGAAAATAAGTCATCCGGCGCCCTTCTGAGATGCAGTCTGTAAATAAGCAGACCGTCCCGGAAGGCGCCGGATACTGTGCGTTACAGCAGAAAGGAATTCTGCGTATAAGGAGAAAAGATTGAAGACAGCAAAATTTATAACAAAACAAATGATAAAAATGTTTCTGCTGCTTCTGGCGGTAAGTATAGCGGCATTTGCGCTGATGACAGCTTCCCCTGTGGATCCTCTTCAGGCAAATGTAGGTCAGACTGCCCTTGGTTCCATGAGTCCGGAGCAGATACAGAAGCTGGAAGAATACTGGGGTGTGGGACAGCCGCCTGTACAGAGATATCTGGCATGGCTGAAGGATTTTATCCGTGGAGATATGGGAGTCTCTCTTCTTTATCGGCAGGATGTAACAAAGGTGATAGCAGTAAAGCTGGCAAATTCCTTGTTTCTTATGATCATTGCCTGGGTCATGTCGGGTCTCCTTGGATTTATACTGGGAGCCCTTGCAGGAATGAACCGGGGAAAACTGATCGATAAAGTGGTCAGGGGCTATTGTCTGCTGATCTCCAGCACACCGGCTTTTTGGATCGCCATGCTTTTTCTGATCATATTCGGAGTATGGCTGAAAATCCTTCCCATTGGTCTTAGTGTTCCGATCGGAGTGGAAGCAAGCGGGGTTACATTTCTTGACAGAGTTTATCATGCCATTCTTCCGGCATTTACTTTGTCAATTACCGGAATTTCCAATATAGCCATGCATACAAGGGAAAAAATGATCGATATCTGTGAAAGCGATTATATGCTTTTTGCAAAGGCAAGAGGGGAAAGTACATGGGAGATCTTTAAGAACCATGGTTTCCGAAATGTACTGGCGCCTGCTATGACTTTACAGTTTGCATCCATCAGTGAGATTTTTGGCGGATCTGTTCTTGTGGAGCAGGTATTTTCTTATCCGGGACTGGGACAGGCCGCAGTCAGTGCAGGGCTTGGAAGCGATATGCCTCTTCTTATGGCGATCACCATGATCAGTGCGCTTCTGGTATTTGGCGGGAACCTGATCGCCAATCTTTTGTACGGGGTGATCGATCCTCGTATCAGACGGGGAGGTGCGGTGAGATGAAAGCTTTTGCAGAAAAACAGAAAACAGGTCTGACCTTAAAAAAGTCAGGATGGAATCAGAGACAGAGGCTTCTTTTCTGGCTGATCGCAGCTGTTCTGTTTCTTACGGCAGTATGTGTTGGGGGAATGTTTCTGGATGAAGCAGCAAAAACAACAGATTTTTCCAGAAAAAATATTGCTCCATGTCTGGCATATCCTTTTGGAACGGACTGGCTGGGAAGAAATATGTTTGCCCGTACCATAAGAGGCCTGTCCATCAGTATCGTGATCGGAATCAGTGCAGCTGCAGTCAGTGCTGTTCTTGCTTTTATACTTGGAGTGGTGTCTGCCACAATGGGAAAAGCAGCAGATGCCATGGTGACCTGGTTTATCGATCTTGTAATGGGAATCCCGCATATGCTGCTTCTGATCCTTGTGTGCGTTGCCTGCGGACGGGGGCTGAAAGGGGTAATCCTTGGCGTGGCGCTGACACACTGGACTTCTCTTGCCAGACTGATCCGCGGAGAGGTGCTTCAGCTGAAGGAACAGCAGTATATCAAAATGGCGCGCAAGCTTGGAAAGAGTAATCTTTATATTGCCATGAAACATATGGCTCCGCATCTGTTTCCTCAGTTTGTGGTAGGACTGATTCTGCTGTTTCCTCATGCGATCCTTCATGAATCAGGAATTACCTTCCTGGGATTTGGACTTTCTAATGAGCAGCCTGCCATAGGCATTATTCTTTCGGAAGCAATGAAGTATATGATTACAGGAAAATGGTGGCTGGCTCTTTTTCCAGGGCTGATGCTTGTGCTTACGGTGGTATGTTTTTATGCGGTTGGAGAAAATCTGCGTAAATTAGTGGATCCGGCAAGCGCCCATAAATAGGAGATAAAAATGGAAAAAAAGAAAATACTTGAGATAAAAAACATGAATATTTCTTTTTGCCAGTATCAGAAGGGAATGCGGCAGGAAGAGCTTCCGGTGATCCGGGATCTGAGTCTGTCTGTCCACGAGGGGGAGATGGTGGCAGTAGTAGGCTCTTCCGGTTCCGGAAAAAGCCTCCTGGCTCACGGAGTGATGGGGATTCTTCCTTATAATGCGTCTATGGGAGGAGAAATTCTGTATCGGGGAGAGCCTTTGACGGAAAAAAGAATCCGTAAGCTCCGTGGAAAAGAAATTGTGATGGTTCCTCAGAGTACCTCTTATCTGGATCCTCTGATGAAAGTGGGGACACAGATCTGTAAAGGAAAAAAAGATCCGGTACGTCAGAAGAAGCTGGACGGGATTTTCAGCCGATACAGTCTGGCAAAGGAGGTACAGGAGCAGTATCCATTTGAATTGTCCGGGGGAATGACAAGAAGAGTGATGATCTCCACGGCAATGATCGAGGATCCCAGACTGGTGATTGCAGACGAGCCGACTCCGGGACTGCATCAGAAGGCTGCGAAAAGAGCTATGGAGCATTTCCGGGAGCTGGCAGATATGGGAGCTGGAGTGCTGATCATCACCCATGATCTGGAACTGGCGCTGGAGACGGCAGACAGGGTTTTGGTATTTTATGCCGGATATACGTTGGAAGATGCAAAGGCAGAGGATTTTTGTAAAGAGGAAACGCTTCGTCATCCTTATACAAAAGCATTGTGGAGAGCGATTCCAAAAAACGGATTTCAGTATATCGATGGTGTGCAGCCGTATGTAAAGGATATGCCTTCCGGATGTCCGTTTGCACCCCGATGCAGCAGGTGTTCCGAAAAATGCCATGGAGAGATTCCCTACCGTGAGGTCAACGGCGGATATGTGAGGTGTGTATATGATTCTTGAAGCAAAAAATATTTCTTTTCGTTATGGGGAAAATGGAAGAGAGATCCTGAAGGATTTCAGTCTGAAAGCAGACAGCTCAGAAAGAGTGGGGCTGGCGGCGCCAAGCGGTTTCGGAAAAACAACCTTATGTAAGATTTTATCCGGATATGAGAAGCCGGACAGAGGTGAGATTCTTCTGGACGGAAAAACGCTGGATCAGTATGGTTCATATTGTCCTGTTCAGCTGATCTGGCAGCATCCGGAGCAGGCAGTAAATCCAAGACTGCGGATGAAGTCGGTACTGGAAGAAGGAGATCAGGTGGATCCTGCTCTGGTGGAACGTCTGGGAATTGAAAAAGACTGGATGAACCGTTTTCCAGTAGAGATTTCCGGTGGTGAAATGCAGCGTTTCTGTATTGCAAGAGCTATGGGAAAAAGAACCAGATTTCTTCTGGCAGATGAGATCAGCACCATGCTGGATCTTATTACACAAAGCCAGATATGGCATTTTCTTATAGAGGAGACCAGGCGGAGGCAGATGGGAATGATCGTAGTCAGCCACAGCCCGGAGCTCCTGGAAAGAGTCTGTACCAGAGTAATAGATCTTCAGAAAACACAATCCTGAATGTTTTGCAGTTCTCAGACTGCAAGTGCAAAGATTCTGGTAGCGATATAGAAATAAATGATAATAGAACAGGTGTCTACTGCTGTTGTGATAAGGGGAGATGCCATAACAGCAGGATCCATGTTCAGTTTTTTAGCGATCAGGGGAAGAACACAGCCCATAAGTTTTGCCATGATCACAGTGGCAGTAAGTGACAGGGCAACCACAAGCGCAAGCTGAGGATCCTTATACATGATCAGAATTCTTACTCCATTTATAAGGGAAAGTCCGGTACCTACAAGAAGGGAGATACGGAATTCCTTAAACATGATGCGGAAAATATCCTTAAAAGTAATCTCCCCCAGAGCAAGACCGCGGATGATGAGGGTAGAACTCTGTGATCCGCAGTTTCCGCCGGTATCCATAAGCATGGGGATAAAGGATACCAGAAGAGGTACTGCCGCAAATGCTTCTTCATATCGTGTGATGATGGTTCCGGTGATGGTAGCTGACAGCATCAGGAAGAGAAGCCATGCAAAACGTTTTCTTGCATGTGTCAGTACGGAAGTCTCGAGATAGGAGTCATTGGTGTCCATGGACTTCCTGACAGCTCTGGTGTGGATAGTTCTGTTTACGATTCTGTTGTTTTTTAAAATTAATGTTCTGCTCATAATGATTCCATCCTTTCTTTAATGTAATTCTACTGCAACTGGCTCCAGGTTCCATGGTACTCACCTCCTTTGGTCTGTTTTAAAAATTACAAAGCGGCTAAATCCGCTTTTTGCCATATAAAAAAATCCTGTCAAAGCTTGAGCAATGACAGGATATATTTTTCCCGAAAATAAAACATCGTTCAAGCTTTAGCATCACAGGGCGTAAAAATTGCATTAGGTTATGCCTTATCTGCGACATAGCCTGCTGGCCAGCGAATCGTGTCTCCACGTTTTTGCGGCAGCAATCTTAGGATAATCCAAATCCCTGTGGTAGCCTCACCTACCGAATTTATTAATTTTTTCATATTGTATACTGAACTACTAGGTTTGTCAAGGCAGGAATTGTAAAGATTTTGTTTACAAAATATAGACGCTGATGTTTGCAGCGTTCACAGAAACATATAGACTAAGAAATATCAGCCCTGCCCCGGTGTGCCAAAGAGATTCAGGATCACGCATCCGGCCACGATCAGGATCAGTCCTGCGATCCCTGCCGGGGACAGTTTCTGTCCGAAAATGATCCAGGCGATAATGGCGGTAGCGACGATACCCACTCCGCACCAGGTTGCATAGGCGATTCCCAGATCAATCCCGTTGATGGCTTTTGAAAAAGTATAGTAGCAGATGACATAAAACAGTACACATCCGGCTCCGGGCAGAAGCTTCGTAAAGCCCTGGGAGGCTTTTAAAAGAGAGGTGGCTATGATCTCTGCAATAATGGCGACGGCAAGTAAAAGATAATACATATGTTTTCCTCCGGAATAAATAAATGTCAGTTTTTATTATCCTTCAATAGAAAGGAGGTGTCAATGTAATTTCTGCTTTCAGAAATAGGCGGAATATGATTTTGTGTCTGTAAATGACATGCAAGAGTGGATTCTTCTGTTGCAAAAGCCGGTTCAAGACTTGGAAAATTCTAAGCTTCTGCTTCTTTGCAAAAAACGATCCCTCCGTATGCTGAACTCGTCTGCGACTCAAACAACAGCATCCGGGGGATCAATGCAAATGCGCAGAAAGCAAGAATTTTTACCCAAGTCTTTCAATGCTTATGACCAGAAGAATCCATTCCTGCATTGTTTTTTCAGACAGCAAATTTATATTCCTGCCGTTTTTGTGTTCCCGGGTGGGGAGTTGCAGGGCACAGCACTGCTAGCCAGTCTGCGGCTGGCATCCGGCCGTAGGCCGGACACTGCCGGAAGGATTTCTGTTTGGCTGTTATCCACTTTTTTCTTATATGCATCGTCTGTGGGTAGCAAGAAATAAAAAAATCCTCTTGACAATCTTTTGTTATGGTTATATACTTTGATAATCAAAATATTAAAGATTCAAAATAAAATCAGCATGTAATTCTACATGTACTGCGGGACCGGTTTTCGGTCCCGGAAAAGGAGGGCGGATCATGACGGGTGTGATTTGCGGGACGGGAGCCTGCGTACCGGAACGGATCCTTGATAACAATGAAATCGCTGAGTTTGTAGATACCAGTGATCAGTGGATCAGAGAACGGACCGGAGTGGAACAAAGGCGTATCGCCCGGAAGGAAACCACCGTATCCATGGCGGCAGAGGCCGGGAGACAGGCAGTGAAAGAAGCCGGGATCAGTCCGGAGGATATTGATATGATCATTACGGCAACAGCCACGCCGGATCAGATCTTTCCATGTGCAGCCTGTGAGGTGCAGAAAGAACTTGGAGCAGTCCGTGCAGTATGCTTTGATATGAACGCTGCCTGCAGCGGCTTTCTTTTTGCCTATCAGACGGCACAGGCATATATAGCTTCCGGAATCTGCCGGAATATTCTTATTACAGGAAGTGAGAGGCTTTCGAGAATCGTGGACTGGAAAGACCGGGGAACCTGCATTCTTTTTGGAGACGGGGCAGGGGCAGCTCTGATCCGGGCAAAGGAAGGAAAGCAGTATCTTCCGTTTGCCTGCTCAGACGGAACCGGCGGAGCAGCGCTGACCTGTCCGGGACATGCCGGAGATCAGAAGACAACTTCCCATATTTCCATGGATGGCCGTGAGGTTTTTCAGTTTGCGGTTCGCAGAGTTCCGGAGGCAGTGCGGGAGGTTCTTAAAAAAAACAATCTGAAAACAGAAGATATTGACTGGTTTGTTCTTCATCAGGCAAATCGGCGGATCGTGGAGGCAGCGGCCAAAAGGCTGAAGACAGAGATTGAGAAGTTTCCTATGAACCTTCAGAAATATGGAAACACCTCTTCCGCAAGTATCCCGATACTGTTAAATGAACTGAACAGAAGCGGGAAACTGAAAAAAGGACAGAAACTTATTCTTGCAGGATTCGGCGCAGGGCTTTCCTGGGGAGCTTCCGTGCTGGAATGGGGAATTTAAAAAATAAAAATAACACAAAAAAGGAGAAAACAACATGTTAGAAAAAATCATTGAGATCACAGCAGACACACTTGGAGCAGAGGCAGCAGGAATCACAGAAAGCACTTCCTTTACAGAAGATCTTCACGCAGATTCTCTTGACCTTTTTGAGCTGGCAATGGCGCTTGAGGAAGAGTTTGGAGTAGAGATCCCAAGTGAGGATCTGGAACAGATCACAACCATCGGTGCGGCGGCAGCGTATCTGGAGGAGCATAAATAATAAGTCTGCTTTTGATAACGCAGCTAAGAACATCAGATTTTCTGTCTTTATGATGGGAAGAGTATGAAGATAGTCGCTGTGAACGGAGTGAACAGCAACTGAAAATGAGGGTATGAGGATGAAAAGGGTATGAGGATGAAAACAGAGATCACAGAATTATTAGGAATTGAATATCCCGTGATTCAGGGCGGTATGGCATGGGTGGCCGAGGCAAATCTGGCAGCGGCGGTTTCCAATGCCGGAGGCCTGGGACTGATCGCAGCCGCGGCAGCTCCTGCTGAATGGGTAAGAGAACAGATCAGAAAAGCGAAGACAATGACAGACAGGCCTTTTGGTGTTAATATTATGTTAATGAGCCCGGAGGCGGATGCAGTTGCCAGAGTGATTGTGGAGGAAGGCGTTTCCATCGTTACTACAGGCGCAGGAAGTCCGGAGAAATATATGGCGGACTGGAAAGCAGCAGGAGTGAAGGTTCTTCCGGTGGTGGCGTCAGCGGCTCTGGCAAAAAGAATGGAGCGATGCGGCGCTGATGCAGTAATTGCCGAGGGAACAGAGGCAGGAGGTCATATCGGAGAACTGACTACAATGGTTCTTGTTCCTCAGATTGCGGATGCAGTACAGATTCCGGTGGTAGCGGCCGGAGGAATTGCCGACGGAAGAGGCATGGCCGCAGCTTTTATGCTGGGGGCAAAAGGCATCCAGGCAGGAACTGTTTTTGCAGCATCCAAAGAATCTGTGATTCATGAAAATTATAAGAACAGTATCCTGAAAGCAAAGGATATTGATACCCGTGTGACAGGCAGAAGCACAGGTCATCCCATCCGTGTTCTTCGGAATGATATGGCGAGAAAATATCTGGAGCTTGAAAAAAACGGCGCGGATTTCCAGGAGCTGGAGGCGCTGACCCTTGGAAGCCTGAGAAAAGCCGTAGTAGAAGGCGATATAAAAAACGGAAGCCTTATGGCAGGTCAGAGTGCAGGACTTGTAAAGGAAAGTCTTTCCTGTGAAGAGGTGATCCGGAGAATGGTAACCCAGGCACAGAGTCTTATGAACGGAGAAGCGCAGCATGAGTAGGATCGCATTTCTTTATCCCGGACAGGGAGCCCAGGAAATGGGTATGGCAAAAGATTTTTACGAAAACAGTCCGGAAGCAAGGGAATTATTCGATCAGGCATCTGAGATGCTGGATCTGGATCTTTGTAAGCTTTGTTTTGAGGAAAATGATCTTCTGGATAAAACAGAGTATACACAGGCCGCTATGGTGGCAGCCTGTCTTGCTATAACAGGAGAATTGAAAAAGAGAGGGCTTCATCCGGATATGACAGCCGGACTGAGTCTTGGAGAATATTGTGCCATTGCGGCAGCCGGAGGCATGAGTGATTTGGACGCTGTCCGTACTGTGCGTGCCAGAGGGATTTTTATGGAACATGCAGCTCCGGAAGGTACAGGAGCCATGTCCGCGATTCTTGGAATGGAAAATTCCTCAGTGGAAAAAGTGATGCAGGAGATCGACGGCGCTTACATTGCAAATTATAACTGTCCGGGTCAGATTGTGATCACCGGAGAAAAAGAGGCAGTGGAAAGAGCGGGAAAAGCCCTGAAGGAAGCCGGAGCCAGAAAAGTCCTTCCGTTAAAGGTCAGCGGTCCGTTTCATTCACCAATGATGGAAAATGCCGGAGAAAAGCTGAAAAAGGTCCTGGAAGAGGTAACTTTGAAAAAGCCTTCCGTTCCTTATGTGACCAATGTAACGGCAGAACTGGTAACAGAAAAAGAACCGATCCGGGAGCTTCTTGTAAAACAGGTCAGCTCTTCGGTATGCTGGGAGCAGAGCATCAGAAATATGATTGCAGAAGGAATTGATACTTTTGTGGAGATCGGTCCCGGAAAAACTCTCAGCAGTTTTATGAAAAAAACAGACAGAAATGTAACCATGTACCGGGTCGGCACCTGGGAAGAGGCAGAAACTGTGTGCAGTGAGATTTTGAAAGGAATCTGAGAAGAAAGAGGAGATATCATGACAGAGCAGCAGACAAAAAAACAGATCGCTGTTGTTACAGGAGCATCCAGAGGGATTGGAAGAGCCATTGCTCTGGAGCTTGCGGCAAAGGGGATCTTCGTGATCATTAATTATAATGGTTCTGCAGAACGGGCAGAAGAGGTCAGAAAAGAAATTCAGGAAAATGGTGGTGAAGCTGCTGTTCTTCAGTGGAATGTAGCAGATCATCAGGCCTGTGACCAGGCAGTACGGAGTATTGTAAAAGAATATGGGGCAATTGATATTCTTGTGAATAATGCAGGGATCACAAAAGACGGATTGCTTATGGGTATGTCTGAGGAAGCCTTCGACCGTGTGATCGATGTAAATCTGAAAGGATGCTTTAATATGATGCGGTTTGTATCCAGACAGATGCTAAGGCAGAAAAAAGGACGTATCGTCAGTCTTGCTTCTGTGGTAGGGATTGCAGGAAATGCAGGACAGGCGAATTATGCGGCATCTAAGGCAGGAGTGATCGGTCTTACAAAAACTGCAGCCAGGGAGCTTGCATCCCGGGGGATCACAGTCAATGCGGTTGCTCCGGGATTTATTGAGACAGAAATGACAGCCGTACTTCCGGAGGCGGTTAAGGAAGCTTCGGCAGCGCAGATCCCTCTGGGACATTTTGGGAAACCGGAGGACGTAGCCCGGACAGTTGCATTTCTGGTATCTGAGGATGCAGCATATATTACAGGTCAGGTCATTCAGGTTGACGGAGGAATGGTGATATGAGTAAACGCAGAGTAGTCGTTACCGGACTTGGAGCCGTAACGCCAATTGGAAACAGTGTACAGGAATTCTGGGAAGGGATCCGTGAGGGAAAAACAGGTATTGGACCGATTACCAGATTTGATGCAGGAGAATATAAAGTCCGTCTTGTGGCAGAGGTCAGGGATTTTGATCCGAAAAAATATATGGAGCCAAAGATGGTAAGACGTATGGCTCCATTTGCCCAGTATGCAGTAGCTGCGGCAAAAGAGGCATTTGAAGACGCAGGACTGGATATGGAAAAAGAAGATCCTTTCCGTGCAGGAGTGATCATCGGCTCCGGAGTAGGAGATCTCCATCAGGTAGAGCTTTGCTATGATAAGATCTTGACAAAAGGCCCCGGACGTGTTCCTCCTCTTATGGTTCCCCTGATGATCTCCAATATGGCTGCCGGAAATGTTTCAATCCAGTTAGGGCTTCGGGGAAAATGTTCAGACGTAGTGACTGCCTGTGCTTCCGGTACCCACAGTATCGGCGACGCTTTCCGTGCGATCCAGTACGGAGATGCGGAAATCATGCTGGCAGGCGGCGCTGAAAGCTGTATCTGTCCCACTGGCGTGGCCGGATTTGATGCGTTGACAGCGCTGACAGAAACCGACGATCCTGAAAGGGCGTCCATTCCTTTTGACAAGGATCGTGACGGCTTTGTTCTCGGAGAAGGGGCAGGTGTTGTAGTGCTTGAAGAACTGGAACATGCTTTGGCAAGAGGCGCAGAGATCTATGCAGAGGTAGTGGGCTATGGCGCTACTGCGGACGCATATCATATCACTTCACCGGCAGAAGACGGAAGCGGCGCCGCAAAGGCCATGACTCTTGCCATGGAGGAAGCCGGTGCGGATCCGTCAGAGGTAGAATATATCAACGCCCATGGAACCAGTACCCATCACAATGATCTTTTTGAGACAAGAGCCATCCATATGGCCTTTGGAGAGGCTGCAGAAAGGGTGGTGGTAAATTCTACCAAGTCTATGATCGGGCATCTTCTGGGGGCAGCAGGCGGCGTGGAATTTATTACTTGTGTAAAATCTATTCAGGATGGATTTATCCACCAGACTGTAGGTACAAAAGAACCGGGAGAAGGATGCGATCTGGATTATGCCATTGGCGCGCCTGTGGAAAAGGAAATCCGCTATGCAATGAGCAATTCTCTGGGATTTGGCGGACATAATGCAACTCTTTTGTTAAAAAAGTTTGAATAGATCGGAAATGGAAAAATGGAATTTGAAAATCTTCTTATGTTAATAAAAACAGTGTCCGATTCTGAGGTTACGGAGCTTCACTATGAAGAAAACGGCACAAATATCCGTCTTGTAAAGGAGGTTACAGCACCGGGGGCAGTCATTCCGGTACAGAATCCGGCAGTGATCCTTCAGAATCCGGCTGGAATTTCGGTTATGGAAAATGAAGCGTCAGGAAATACAGGTGCGGCAGCAGAAGAACCGGAAGGAAAAATTGTAAAATCTCCGCTGGTAGGAACCTTTTATGCAGCGCCTGCCGAGGATGCGGATCCTTTTGTTACAGAAGGAAAAACAGTAAAAAAAGGCCAGCCACTTGGAATTGTGGAGGCCATGAAGCTGATGAATGAGATAGAAAGTGAATTTGATGGTACGGTTGCAGAGATTCTTGTGGAAAATGGACAGATGGTAGAATTCGGGCAGCCCTTATTCAGAATCAGATAGATCGAGGTAGAGTATGAAACGTTTGGGAATTAAAGAAATCGAGGCGATCCTTCCACACAGACATCCGTTTCTGCTGGTGGATTATATTGAGGATTATGAGCCGGGAGAATTTGCAGTAGGATATAAATGCGTGACTTTTCATGAGAATTTTTTTCGGGGACATTTTCCCCAGGAGCCGGTAATGCCGGGCGTTCTTACTGTTGAGGCGCTGGCGCAGACAGGCGCGGTGGCTATCCTGAGCAAAGAGGAAAATAAAGGAAAGACAGCATATTTTGGCGGGATTAAAAACTGCAGATTCCGTGGAAAAGTATCTCCGGGAGACAAGATAAAACTGGAAACAAGGATCATCAAATGCAAAGGACCGGTAGGTGTAGGCCATGCGGTTGCCAGTGTAGACGGCAAAGTAGTGGTAGATGCAGAACTGACTTTTATGATCGGATAGGTGAAATAAAATGATAAAAAAAGTGCTGATAGCCAACAGGGGAGAAATAGCGGTACGGATCATCCGCGCCTGCAGAGAAATGGGCATCCAGACCGTAGCTGTTTATTCAGAGGCTGACAGAGAAGCCCTTCATACCCAGCTTGCAGACGAATCTATATGTATTGGTCCGGCTCCGTCTTCTCATAGTTATCTCAGTATGGAAAATATCATAAGTGCGACCATTGTTTCAGGCGCAGACGCCATTCATCCGGGATTTGGATTCCTGTCTGAAAACAGCAGGTTTGCAGAGCTTTGTGAACAGTGCAATATTACATTTATCGGACCGCCTTCCCAGGTGATCGCAAGCCTTGGCAATAAGCAGGCGGCTAAAAATACTATGGCGGCGGCAGGTGTTCCGGTGATTCCGGGAAGCAAAAAAGCGGTTTATTCTGTGGAAGAAGGAATGGCAGAAGCAGATGAGATCGGCTATCCGGTGATCATCAAAGCGGCGCTGGGAGGCGGAGGCAAGGGAATGCGTACCGCAGACTGTGCGGCAGAATTTGCAGAAAGCTTTCGTACTGCCCAGAAGGAAGCACAGATGGCTTTTGGAGATAATACCATGTATATTGAGCATTTTGTCCGTAATCCCAGACACATTGAATTTCAGATTCTTGCAGACAAAAAAGGCAATGTGATCCATCTGGGGGAAAGAGACTGTTCTGTGCAGAGAAATCACCAGAAAATGATCGAGGAATCTCCCTGCGAAGTAATCTCACACAGACTCCGTAAAAAAATGGGGGAGGCGGCTGTGAAGGCGGCAAAGGCCTGCGGCTATGTAAATGCAGGAACCATTGAATTTCTTCTGGATCGGGATGGAAGCTTTTATTTTATGGAAATGAATACCAGGATCCAGGTGGAGCATCCGGTGACCGAGTGGGTGACAGGGGTGGATCTTGTAAAGGAGCAGATCAGGATCGCATCCGGGATGCCTCTTTCCTTCAGGCAGAAGGACATCCATATTACCGGCCATGCCATTGAATGCCGTATCAATGCGGAAAATCCCTCTAAAGGCTTTCGTCCGTCTCCGGGAACCATCACAGATATGTATTTTCCCGGGGGAAAAGGAATCCGCATCGATTCGGCTGTGTACAGCGGCTATACGGTGCAGCCTTATTATGACTCCATGATCGCCAAGCTGATCGTGTGGGCTAAAAACAGAGAAGAGGCTATCCGTAAGATGCAGACTGCTCTTGGGGAGATTATTATAGAGGGAATCGATACAAACGTGGACTATCAGTATGAGATTTTAAATCATCCGGATTTTCTGGAGGGGAATACGGATGTGGGCTTTATTGAACGGATGGAAGGCAGAGGTAAGGAAGCATGAAGCTGGAAAATATGTTCAAAAAAACAAGGATCTCCAACGGGGAATCCGGAGGCAGACGAGGAAGAACAGCAAAGCCGGAGGTACCGCAGGGGCTTTTGCGGAAATGTAATAAATGTGGAGCGGCGATTATTGCCGAAGATGTAAAAAACGGATATTATATCTGTCCGAAATGCGGAGGGTATTTCCGGGTACACGCTTACCGCAGGATACAGATGGTGGCAGATGAGGGAAGCTTTGAGGAATGGGATGTTTCTCTTATGGGAGAAAATCCCATGGATTACCGGGGATATCCGGAAAAGCTGTCAGCTGTTCAGGGAAAAACAGGGCTTCGGGAGGCTGTTGTTACCGGGAAATGCCGGATTAACGGACATGAGGCAGTGATCGGGGTCTGCGACGGCCGCTTTCTCATGGCAAGCATGGGATGGGCAGTAGGAGAAAAGATTACAAGGGCTGTGGAGCGGGCTACGGAAGAAAAGCTTCCAGTCATTCTTTTTGCCTGTTCAGGAGGAGCCAGAATGCAGGAAGGGATTACCTCTCTGATGCAGATGGCAAAAACCTCGGCGGCGCTGAAGCGTCACAGCGATGCAGGGCTTCTTTATATTTCTGTTCTTACAGAACCTACTACCGGAGGTGTGACGGCAAGCTTTGCCATGCTGGGAGACGTGATCCTGGCGGAACCGGGAGCGCTGATCGGATTTGCCGGACCAAGAGTTATTGAGCAGACTATCCGTCAGAAACTTCCAAAAGGCTTTCAGAGGGCGGAGTTCCTTCTGGAGCATGGATTTGTGGATGCAATTGTAGAAAGAGAAAACCTGAAGCGTACACTGACAAAGATATTAAAGCTTCATGAGAAAAAAGACAGGTCTGTCATAGAGACAGCTAAGATCAGAAATTTCGAAGAGACAGAGAAGCGGAACAGATTTGAGCGGACATCACTGACAGGCAAAGGATCGGAACCGACATTGTCTCTTGACCCATGGGAGAGAGTGCAGGCCTCCCGAAGAGCGGACCGGCCTTCAGGAAGCGCATATATCCGTGGATTGTTTACGGATTTTACAGAATTTCACGGAGACCGGAAATATGGAGATGATCCGGCAGTGATCGGAGGTGTCGCAGCTTTTCATGGAATCCCGGTTACAGTGATTGCCCAGGAAAAAGGCAGCGGTACCAAAGAAAATATTTACCGTAATTTTGGAATGCCAATGCCAGAAGGTTATCGCAAGGCTCTCCGCCTTATGAAGCAGGCAGAAAAATTCCGCCGCCCGGTGATCTGTTTTGTAGATACTCCGGGTGCGTTCTGCGGAATTGAGGCAGAAGAAAGAGGGCAGGGAGCAGCCATTGCAGAAAACCTCATGGAAATGGCTGGCCTGACAGTTCCGGTACTGACTGTTGTAACAGGAGAGGGAGGAAGCGGCGGAGCACTTGCACTTGCCGCAGGAGATCAGGTATGGATGCTGGAAAACGCCGTTTATTCCATCCTTTCCCCGGAAGGCTTTTCCAGTATTCTGTGGAAAGACAGCAGCAAGGCAAAAGAAGCAGCAGAAGTTATGAAGCTGACAGCCGCTGATCTTTACAGACAGAAGATCATTGAAAAGATCATTCCCGAGCCGGAGAAATTAAATGAAGAAAACCTCTCTTATGTGACAGACATACTGGATGAGGAGATTGCAGATTTCCTGAAACAATATGAGAAAATGCCGGAAGAAGAATTACTGAAGAAACGGTATGAAAGATTCCGGAAATTTTAGTGCGGGAGGGAGAATTTTTATTTCTTGTTTCCCCCATATGATGCATATGAGAAAAAAGGCAAATCATGTGCTGTGCTGCGTTTCCTGGTAAACCTGTGCGCTGATTTACTGCCATTCGCACGAACTCGCCTGACGGCTCAGACAGCGTGCTCGGTGGCTGTAGCTAACACAGGCTTACCAACGGAAGCCTCGCAAGGCACTATGATCTGCCTTTTTCTCTATGCATCTGAAAGTGGATACCAGCCAAATAGAAATCCCCCGGCAATATCCGAGTCCCAGTCAGTTGTCAGCCGCGGGACGACCAGCAGTATTGTGCCCTGCAGTTTCCCACCCGGGAACATAAAAATGCAGGAATATAAATTTGTTGTCTGGAAAATATAATGCAGGAGTGGATTCTTCTGGTTCAGAAGCATTGAGAGACTTGGGTAAAAATTCTTGTCTTCTGCGCATTTGCATCAATCCCCCAGATGCTGCTGTCTGAGTCGCAGGCGAGTTCAGCATCTGGGGGATTGTTTTTTGCAAAGAAGCAGAAGCTTAGAATTTTCCAAGTCTTGAACCAGCTTTTGTAACAGAAGAATCCACTCCTGCATGTCATTTCCAGACAAAAATTATATTCTTTTTATTCTCTTAAACACAAATATTTTTTTCGTATTCGGAACAGATTTCCTTCAGGGTCTGTATCTCTGTGGAAACGAATTTGTTTTTATGGATGACGAAGTGGATATTCCGGGTCACGCGGATACCTTCCAGCGGAAGGATCACCATATCCCCGTCATTCACTTCTTTTGTCACCATTCTCTTGGAGAACAATGCAATTCCTCTGCCGCAGATTACAGCGTTTTTGATAGCGTCGGTACTGGTGCTGCGGAAGGTTCGGTTTAAGTGAATGTTCTGTTCTTCCAGCAACTGTTCAAACTGGTTGCGGTCTGTGCTTCCGCTTTCCCTGCTCGCATAATCCTGATTCTGGAGCATGGGAAGTGGGATGGAATCCAGACGGGCAAGAGGATGATTTTTTCCGCACACCATGACCAGTTCATCTTCACAGACAGGGAGAGCAATGAGATTTTCGTTTCGGATGGTGCCTTCAACGATTCCGAGATCTACCTGACTGTCCAGGATTGCCTGTTCAATATGAGTGGAATTGGTTACGGTTACCTGAAAATCACAGTTGGGAAGCTGTTTTTCGGCCTGATCCAGAATTTCATTAATAAGAAAGGTTCCTACGGAAACGCTGCAGCCAATGTGCAGTCTGGTTTTCTGTGTGGCATGGAGCATGGCTTCTTCCATTTTGTCAAAGGAGTCCAGAATATGACGGGAAAAAGAGAGCAGAAGCTCTCCTTCGTTTGTCAGGTATAATTTTTGAGAAAGCCGTTCAAATAGTTTTACGCTGTAATGGCGTTCCAGCTCCGAGACTGCCTGGCTGATACCTGGCTGGGATATGTGAAGAAGCCTTGCTGCTTTGCTCATACTTCCTGCATCAGCGACAGTTGTAAAAATCTGTAAATGTCGGATAGTCATAAGTGTATTCCTCCTGAATTATGAAATTGCTTCGGAAAGAGCATAGAGAACAGTTCCAACAACGCCGCTTCCAAGAATAATGGCAATAGCGCTGGCGTTATACTTTCTTAAAATAAACAGAGATACAGCGAATATACCCAATTCAATCCAGCGAATATCACTTAGAACAATATCTGGAAGCTCGGCCTGAAAAAGTCCAAGCATCAGGATGGAGGCGCCGGCAGAAGCAATCAATGCAACAACAGCCGGACGCATGGCTCCCAGAACGACCTGCACTCCGCTGACCGAGCGATACTTATAATAAAAATGTGCCAGGGCCAGACAGATACAGAAAGAGGGAAGAATACATCCGAAGGTACAAAGCAGAACTCCGGGTATTCCGGCGATTCTCATACCTACAAAGGTTGCGGAATTAATGGAAATAGGCCCTGGTGTCATTTCTGCAACAGTGATCAGGTCTGAAAATTCACTGAGGGTCATCAGCCCGTAAATATCTACGATCTGTTCCTGGATCAGGGGAATGGCAGCGTATCCACCGCCAACACTGAACATACCTACCTGAATAAATGCGAAAAATAATTTAAGTAACAGCATTATGCGATTCCTCCGTGTTTTGTTTTATATGTCTGAAAGATAAGATCCAGTATCCCGATGCCAAGACATGTCAGAATGACCAGCATAGCACTGATATCCAGGAAATAGGTTGCACAAAAGGCAATGATCATCATGGCAATATATAGGATTCGTCTTGTGTTTAATACATGCTGTGCAAGATTGATAACTACATCAAAGATCACGGCGGCAACTCCGGCGCGCATAACCTGGAGTGCTGTGCTGATATACGGATTAGTTCGGAACTGTTCATAGAACAGAGAAATTACAGAAATAATGATCATAGGTGGAAGAATTGTTCCAAGTATGGCTGTAAGTGATCCTATAATTCCTGCAATCCGGTATCCAATGATGACAGAAGCGTTTACCGGGAGAGGACCGGGAGCAGACTGAGTGATTGCTGTTACATCCAGCATTTCATCTTCTTCCAGCCATTGCAGTTCTTCTACATATTTTTTTTTCATAAGAGAGACGATGACAAAGCCGCCGCCAAAAGTGCAGGCGCTTAGTACAAACATAGAGCGAAACAAAGTCCATAGCTTGCTGTAATCCTTTTTCATAAGAACCTCCATAACTTTTTTTTATGAGTTAAAGTTTAGCATAGAAACAACTATCTGTAAAATATATAAATTATATACAACTGATAAGTAAATAATTATATGGAGGGGGTTTTGATCAGGCAGATATAAACAAGAAGTTCCTATAGAGGACCGGGTTCCGGAGAACCCTGGGTCTATAGGAACTTTTCTTTAAATAGAATGAGGACAGATCAAATAGGAACTGCCATCCTCTGTTGGATTTATTTACAGGATATCGTCTCTTCTGATATATCCCGGATGATCGTTTTCTGCTACGATCTCTCTTTCTCTGGTAATCTGAGCCCATTTATCGATCACCTGATTTTCTACATGGACATCCTCACCAATTACTGTGTTTGCGAGAACCACGCAGTTTTTAATAACAGCGCCTTTTTTGACCTGGCATCCACGGCCGATTACAGAATTCTCAACACTTCCTTCAATGAGACATCCGTTGGAGATAACAGAGTTTTTCACGTCTGCACTTGCAAAATATTGAGTTGGGCAGGAGTCATTTGTTCTGGTGTAAATTGGCCATTCATAATTGAACAGGTTCTGAGCATTTTTCATGTCAATCAGGGACATGTTTGCATCAAAATAGCTCTTGAAGTCTGTGATGGTAGCGAAATATCCTTTATGGGATATACCTCTGACATCTAATTCGCTGCAGGATGCATTTACAATCTGCGGAAGAGTAATCATAGAAGACATTTTTCTTGCTTTTATGATCAGATCTACAAAAAGATCTTTTTTCATAATATAGGTATCCATAAAGATATTGCGGCTTTTAGCGCTTCCGCGGTTTTTCTCAATGGATTCGACACCCTTCTGTCTGTTCAGATTTAACACATCACAATTAAGGAAAGCATCTTTTGCATTGTCTACAGTATGATAAAGAAGAGTAATGTCTGCTTCGGATTCAATATGGGTCTGAAGAAGCGCATCATAATTCTCTGCATATACCATATAGCTAGGAGCAATGACCACATACTGCTGATGAGATCTCTGGATCATTTCGATGTTTTCGTAATAAGCAGCAATATCGGTATTGTAGACGTCATTTTCGGAGCTGTTCTGTGAGAACAGAATCTGAAGTTTGCCGCGTTTGGAGTTAATATTGTAGTGTCGGCCTGTGCCGAGGTGCTCTACCAGAGAACGAGGCTTGTTTCTTATGTATACCTGAATATGGTCAATATCACTGTTGCTCATATTGGAAATAGGAAAATCGATCACGCGATATCTTCCAAGGAAGGAGAATGCTCCGATGGGACGGTACTGCTGAAGTCCTTCTACTTTGATATGAGTTCCGGAAGCTGCAATGATTCCAAGTGCGTTAGCCATCTTATTCTACCCCCTTTACACGTTTGGACACAAGTTCGATATGTTCACTGTCAGCGCTTCCTACAACAGCGCCTGCTCCGATTGTTATATTTTCAGCCACAAGAGCACGCTGTACAACAGCTCCGTCTTCCACTATAACGCCCGGCATGAGCACACTGTCAATAATTTTGGCGCCTTTGCCTACTCTGGCACCGGTGAACAGTACAGAATTTTTAATTTCACCTTCAATAACACAGCCCTGAGTGATAAATGCCTTGTCAATATTGGCATTTGGACCGATGTACTGAGGAAGTGCAGGGATATCTTCAGTATAGATCTTCCAGGTAGGGTCATTGAGATCCAGCTCATTGCTTCTGTTCAGAAGATCCATATTTGCTTCCCAGAGAGAGTCAATGGTTCCTACATCTTTCCAGTAACCCTGATATTTGTAAGCTACAAGAGTTTTTTGATCGGCAAGAAGTGTAGGAATGATATCTTTACCAAAATCGTGATGAGAATCTGCATCCTTCATATCTGCAAGGAGCATTTTGCGAAGAAGCTTCCAGTTGAAGATATAAATACCCATGGAAGCAAGATTGCTCTTGGGATGTTCCGGTTTTTCTTCAAATTCTACAATGTGACCTTCCTCATCGGTGTTCATGATACCGAAACGGCTGGCTTCCTTCATAGGAACCTCGATAACTGCAATTGTAGCGTCTGCATTCATTTCTTTATGGTAAGCCAACATTTTTGCGTAATTCATTTTATAAATATGGTCACCGGAAAGGATGAGAACATATTCCGGAGCATATTTATCAATAAAATCAATGTTCTGTGAAATTGCATCAGCAGTTCCGCGGTAAACATCCAGATCTGCGTCTGCTTTTTCACGGGGCGGAAGTACAAAGACACCGCTTTCTCTTGCGTCCAGTCCCCAGCGTCCGCCAGCAGCGACATAGCTGTTAAGAAGAACGGACTCATACTGTGTGAGAACACCTACAATATCAATTCCACTGTTTGCACAGTTACTTAAAGGGAAATCAACAATGCGGTATTTTCCACCGTATGAAACTGCGGGTTTAGCCACTTTGTTTGTAAGCTCATGGAGTCTGCTGCCACGTCCGCCAGCTAAGATCATCGCTAACATGTTGTTTTGTTTCATAGTGAACCCTCACTTTCCTTTTATATGCTTGTACTCTCTTATTATACAATTTTTGTACGGAAATTACCATAAGATAAAGTGAAAAAATATAAAAAAGTTGAAGAAAATTTGTTAAAAGTGTATTGAATATCAAAATAAAATGAAATGAATATGTAAAATATGACAAAAAAATTCAGCATTCGACAAAATATTGATGTAAAAATATCCATGAGTGTTTATTTGCATTTTGAGATAAAACGAAGAATCTGTGAATTACTGGACGGAATCTCCGTAATACGTTATAATAACAAGGTTAAAAGGAAAAAATAAAACTGATCCGGATACCGGAAAGTATCTCGGATAAAGAAAATAAGAGGGATCTTTTGTGAAGAACAGAGATGATTTTAAGAGATTTGTTGTATATTGTCTGGCCAGTATTGTGATCGTTGCCCAGACAGTCGTATTTGCCTATATTTGGTATGATTTTTACAGAGGGCTGATATTTGAACCTTTCTGGAGGAAAGGAAACTGGGTCCTGATCGCTATTTATGGATTGATCAGCTTTATGTTCTCCAAGTTTTACGGAGGTCTCAGAGTAGGCTATCTGAAAAGAATTGATGTATTCTATTCCATGATCCTGGCAACGATCTGTACAAATATCATTACCTATTTACAGATCACGCTGATCAACCGATGGTTTCTGGATCCGTGGCCTATGATACAAATGACCTTTGTGCAGTTTGCTATCATTGTTCTGTGGATATGGGGATCCAGATTTATTTATTCAAAGCTGTACAGAGCCAGAAAACTTCTGGTGATCCACGGAGATCGGGATCCCGGTGATCTGATCCATAAAATGAATTCCAGAAGTGATAAATATAATATCAGCGGAATGGTTCATGTGAATGTGGGAGAAAAAGAAATCCATAAAATGATGCGTGATTATGAGGGTGTGATCATCTGGGATCTTCCTTCTAATATCAGAAACCGATATCTGAAGTATTGTTTTGCACATTCGATCCGCTGTTATATGAGTCCTAAGATATCGGATGTGATCCTTATGGGAAGTGAACGAATCCACCTGTTTGACACACCTCTTCTGGTGGCAAAAAATATGGGGCTGTCTATAGAGCAGAGATTTATGAAAAGACTTCTGGATATTGTTGTCTCCGGTATTGGAATCGTGCTTTCTTCACCGATCATGCTGATCATTGCGCTTATGGTAAAGCTTTATGACGGAGGCCCGGTATTTTACCGTCAGGATCGTCTGACCCTGGGAGGCAGAGAATTCCGTATTTTTAAATTCAGGAGTATGTGTGTGGATTCCGAAAAAAACGGAGCGCAGCTGGCATCTAAAAATGACAGCAGAATCACACCGGTAGGAAAGATTCTTCGAAATCTTCATCTGGATGAACTGCCGCAGCTTTTTAATGTGTTTAAGGGCGATATGTCTCTAGTAGGGCCACGCCCGGAACGAAAATGTATTATGCATGAGTACCAGAAGGAACTTCCGGAATTTTATTACCGTCTGAAAGTAAAAGCCGGACTGACAGGATATGCCCAGGTTTATGGCAAATATAATACAACTCCCTATGATAAACTGAAGCTGGATCTTTTTTATATTGAAAATTATTCGTTTTTCCTTGATCTGAAGCTTCTTCTCATGACAGTGAAGATTTTTTGCCAGAAGGAAGTATCAGAGGGGGTTGAAGATAATCAGAGAAATGCACTGAAAGATTCTGTAAGGGATCTGCCGGGGGAGGAAAAAAATGAGTGAGCGTACAGAGGAAAAGAACAGAGATGATTTGCGCAGACTTCAGCTTGTAGAGCTGGATATTCTGAAGGAGTTTCTGCGTATCTGTAAGAAATATCATCTTAGATATTATGCGCTGGGAGGCACTTTGCTGGGAGCCGTGCGCCATAAAGGATTTATTCCCTGGGACGATGATGTGGATATGGGAATGCCAAGACCGGATTTTGAAAAATTTGAGGCCATTGTGGAAAAGGAACTTCCGGATTATTTTCATTATCTCAGCTATCAGAAAACAAAGGGGTATACCCATTATGTTCCTCGGATGACAGACAGTAGGGTAAAGGTGGTGGACGAATCTGCTCTGATAGACAGAGAGAAAGATGCCTGGATCGATATTTTTCCGCTGGATGGAATGCCCGGAAATAAAATTCTGCGAAAAATCCATTGTTTCCGCCTTTTGACAGCAAGAGCCAGGGTGAATTATTCACTTTTTTCTACAAATGTTGACATGAAACGCCAGGACAGACCTTTTCATGAACGGATTTTGATCACGGCAGGGAAAATTTTTCCTGTAGAAAAAATATTCCGTACATCCAGAGAACTGGATCGTCTGGACCGCCTGATGAAAAAATATGATTACGATCAGTCCCCGTATCTGGTGAATTTTATGGGAATTCATAAGCTAAAGGAAATGTTCCATAAAAACCGTTATGGGAAAGGTGCAGATTATACGTTTGAGGACGTAAAACTTCGCGGACCTTATGACTATGATTTTGTATTGAAGCAGATGTATGGTGACTACTGGAATCCTCCAAAAGCAGGAGAAATGAATCACCATAATACAAGGATCAAGGAGTAGTCTATGCATGATAATACACAGGAAACATATTCAGTGCTGATGGCTGTTTATAAAAAAGAGGATCCGGGCTTTTTTCGTCAGAGTATAAAGAGTATGCTGGATCAGACCCTTCCGTTTTCAGATTTTGTTCTTGTGTGCGACGGACCGCTTACCCGAGATCTGAACAGTGTGATCCAATGGGCGCAGGAGAAAATGGGTGACAGGTTTCAGTGCATCAGGCTGAAAGAAAACAGGGGACTTGGAAATGCACTGCGGGCAGGCGTTCCGCGATGCCGCTGTTCTGTTATTGCAAGAATGGACAGTGATGATATCAGCAGACCGGATCGATGTGAAAAACAGTTTCGCATATTAGAAAAAGACGGATATTCCATTGTCAGCGGAACACTTCAGGAATTTGCAGAGACACCCGGGGATCTGCAGCGGTTCAGGATCCTTCCAAGAACACCGGAAGAGATAAGGGATTATGCCAAAAAAAGGAATCCGTTTAATCATCCTTGTGTTATGTACCGCAAGGAGGAGGTTCTGAAAGCGGGAAATTATCAGGATTTTCCTGGATTTGAAGACTATTGTCTTTGGGTCCGCATGCTGATAAACGGTGCCGAAGGATATAATATTCAGGAGCCGGTGCTTGATATGCGTACAGGAAACGGTATGTACAGCCGCAGAGGAGGTCTTTCCTATCTGCGCTGGCTGCTGCGGTTTCAGAGATTTCTATTGGACAAAAAGTTTATTACAAAGGGAAGATATATAAAAAATTGTGTGGTCCGTACCATGGTAAGCATTGTGCCGGGAGGCTTGAGGGAAACATTTTATGAACTGTTTCTGAGAGGAAAGAAATAAAAATATAAAGAAAAAGACTGCGGAAAAGTTTCTCGCAGTCTTTTTCTTTATATCGTTCTGTCAGCTTTTTTCCATAAAGTTTACATATTCTTCCAGTACCGGAGTAGGTTCACCGATACGCTTGATCTGTCCATCATGCATCCACATAACAGTATCACAGAGTTCTCTGAGAGTTTCAATACTATGAGAAACAATGACAACAGTACGGTCCTTGTTGGAAATCAGGCTTTTCATTTTATTGTAGCTTTTCTTTTTAAATTTCTGATCGCCAACGCTGAGAACTTCGTCAATAAGCATGATATCTGTTTCCAGAATGGCAGTGATGGAAAAGGCCAGCTTGGAATACATACCGCTGGAGTATGTTCTTACAGGCATATCAATAAATTCTCCCAGTTCTGCAAATTCAACGATCTCAGGTTCTTTTGCCTTGACTTCTTCTTCAGAAAATCCCAGAAGCATACCGGAAAGAATAATGTTTTCTCTTCCGGTCATCTCTCTCTGGAAGCCTACACCGATAGACAAAAGAGAGATGCTGTGTCCTTTCAGATCAATGGTGCCGCTGTCCGGGGAAAAGATTCCGGCAAGCGCATTCAGTGTAGTAGACTTTCCGCTTCCGTTTTTACCGATGATACCAAGGATCTCTCCCTGACGTACATAAAAGGAAATTCCTTTTACGGCTACAAAACGGTCTACATTGCGGCGTTTAAACTGCAGAAGACTTTTCTTAATAGAAGTTTTTTTCAGATTCTGATAACTGATCACCAGATCAGTGACTTCAATCGCATGCTGTTCTTCCATATTATATCACCTTCACATAACTGTTTTCGTTTTTGTAAATCTTGCGGATTCCAAGAATACTGATCAGCAGTCCGATCAGGAACCATGCAAGAAGGAGCTTCTGATTGGGGGCAGTTCCATACAATACACATTCACGCATAGAGGTCAGCAGGAATGCAATAGGATTGCCTTTTCCGATATATGCATTGTATGGAGCCGGCAGACGATCCATAATGCTCCAGAATACACCTGTAAGATAAAAAAGAAGTCTGAGGACAATATTCAGGACATTGGACAGGTCTTCTACAAAAACACCGTAATGCAGAAGGAAGCAGCCGAAACCAAATACAATCATAAACAGTGTCAGAAGGATAGGAATAAAGTACAGAATATTCCATGTAACAGGTACTCTCCATACAAAAAGCATAACAACAATGATAAGGAGAGAAATGGACATTTTAAATCCATTGACACACATTTTGATGATCAGAAGGATAAATTTCGGTATATATACTTTGGAAACAATAGCTTTATTGTTTTTGATCACTTTTACGCTCTGGATCAGAGATTTGTTGAAAAAATCCCACAAAGTGATTCCAATAAAGACGAAAACTGCAAAATACTGTTCTGAGGACTTAAATACATAGCCGAACATAAATACGTAGATCAACATGAAGCAAAGAGGATCCAGAATCCACCACAGCCAGTTCAGATAGGAATTGGCGATTTCGGATTTTAACTGGGCCTTGGAAGAGTATATGGCATATTTCCAATACTTCTTCATGTCATCCATGAATCTTTTAAACATAAAATCCGCTCCTATATTGAAAAAAGATATAATTAATTACGACCCTTTTTCCATTAATATTGTCGAAAAGGGTCTGAACCTCCCTTATCATACACTAGGAAATGTCGGTTGACAAGGGGAAAATCAAGAATCCCGGGGAATTTAAAAAGAAGAGTTTCCTAATAAAATAAGCTGTTTTTGTGGAATACGGAAAAACTCTGCAAATTAAAGGAAAAGGCTTGACTTCAATATATATTCTGTGCTAAACTTGACAAGCGACATGGAAGTTGGGTCTTTTTTTTATGCCCGGAAACCTGCGTGAGCAAGGGGACGGCAGAGAGAAGACCATGCAAATGAAAACACTGGAGGTGGAAGTTGTGCGCGTTAAGATTACATTGGCATGTACGGAGTGCAAGCAGCGTAACTACAATATGACCAAGGAGAAAAAGAATCATCCTGAGCGTCTTGAGACTAAAAAATATTGTAAGTTCTGCCGTAAACACACTCTGCACAAGGAAACGAAGTAATCACAGAGAATTGTGAGGTTAAACTATGCAAGAGAAAGAAAAATCTACTGGCAAAACTCAGAATACCCAGAAGAAATCATGGTTTAAGGGACTGAAAGCAGAGTTCAACAAGATTGTATGGACAGACAAAGCCACACTGGCGAAACAGACAGTGGTTGTCTCTTTAGTCACGGTTATTCTGGCTGTGATGATCAGCATTATGGATTCAGCTATTCTGGAAGGTATTAATCTTATCATAAAATAAGGATAACGGTGATTGTATGTCAGAAGCGAAATGGTATGTTGTTCATACCTATTCCGGGTATGAAAACAAAGTAAAAGCCAACATTGAAAAAACAATTGAAAACAGACACCTGGAGGATCAGATCCTGGAGGTCCGTGTTCCCCTTGAGGACGTAGTCGAGATGAGAAACGGTACTCCGAAGCAGGTTCAGAAAAAGATGTTCCCGGGATATGTGCTTCTCAACATGGTCATGAATGATGATACCTGGTATGTTGTCCGCAATACCCGAGGCGTAACCGGATTTGTAGGACCGGGATCTAAACCGGTACCGCTTACCGAGGAAGAAATGCTTCCGTTAGGTATTAAGGAAGAGAACATCCGTGTTGATTTTGCAGAAGGCGATATGGTAGTTGTTACAGGCGGAGCCTGGAAGGATACTGCCGGAGTTATTACTGCGATCAATGCTCAGAAGCAGACGGTTACCATCAATGTTGAATTGTTCGGCCGCGAAACGCCGGTAGAAATAAGTTTCGCAGAGATTAAGAAAGCGTAACACATTCAAGTGGGAGGGAAAAACCCCCGCCAATACCACATAGGAGGTGCCGAAAAATGGCAAAAAAAGTAACAGGTTATATTAAATTACAGATTCCGGCTGGCAAGGCAACCCCAGCACCGCCGGTAGGTCCGGCTCTTGGTCAGCACGGTGTAAACATTGTACAGTTCACAAAAGAGTTCAATGCCAGAACAGCAGATCAGGGCGATCTGATCATCCCGGTTGTGATCACTGTTTATGCAGACAGAAGTTTCAGCTTCATAACCAAAACTCCGCCGGCAGCAGTTCTTCTTAAGAAGGCAGCTAACATCAAATCCGGTTCCGGCGTACCGAACAAAAACAAGGTTGCAAAAGTTACAAAGGCTCAGGTTCAGGAAATCGCAGAGCTGAAGATGAAAGATTTAAATGCAGCATCTCTTGAAGCAGCTATGAGCATGATTGCAGGTACTGCAAGAAGTATGGGAATCGAAGTTGTAGACTGATCTTCCCTCAGAATTGCCAAATAGAGAAACTACAATTATGAAGTGGGAGGGAAATCCCCGCAATTACCACACTTCTTGCAG
>OMGX01000171.1_pt1 | contig 39577 bp, 34 predicted proteins | sample 1674381 | NCBI WGS metagenome assembly OMGX01 (sample SAMN05578582, study PRJEB25193) | human gut metagenome | biome: Human Microbiome; feature: human-associated habitat; material: feces | host: Homo sapiens | place: USA:Birmingham | reverse complement strand
GTTGTTTTTCAAAAATCCCTCTCCAGACACGCTTCAAGGTGTTGTTTTCGATATGTATCGCCAACATATTAAAGAACAGTATGGAGAGGATTATACCCCAATGCAGGCAAGTATCCTAAAGCAAATTGAAGATAAACACCATTTCAGTTTCTCAGCACCAACAAGCACGGGAAAGTCGTTTGTTTTCCGCAACCTTATCCGATCTGCTTCGAATGATGTCATAGTAATTGTTCCATCTCGTGCGCTAATAAATGAGTACTATGATCGTATCTGCGAAATTGTCAATGTCAAAGAGGTTAATGTCCTTACATTTGTCGATCGGATAAATACAAAATTTGCCAAGAGAAACATTTTTATTCTCACACCGGAACGCTCAAGAGAACTTTTCAAAAATAAGAGCTGGTTGAATATTGACCTGATACTATTTGATGAAGCACAATTAAGCGACGAAAAATCTGTGCGAGGGTTATATTTTGATAGCATCGTTCGGCGTGCTTTAAAGAGTTTTCCTGATGCCAAGTACGTTTTTGCACACCCGTTTATTTCAAATCCGGAAGCGCAACTGCAAAGAAATGGCATAATTGATACGCAATCGGCAGCTATTAATTATGAGCAGAAGAATGTTGGTCAAATTTTCTATGTCCACAACCAAACTACGGGCAATTTTTATCATTTGGGAACTAGTAAGGAGATATTGGGCAAGCAAAAACTCAAAGCAGAATTTGATCCTGTCGAGAGAGCCATTTCGAGCGGAGGAAGCGTACTAATATATGTATCCAAATCACATATTTACAACAAGAGTATATACAGTGAATTTGATAAATATATCAAATTATGCAATAAACTCGAAAATCCAGATGCGCTTCAGATGATTGACGGACTCCGAGCCTATATTGGAGCGTCAAAAAATAATGCTCTGTTTTACAATTCTGAGATGCTTGAAAAACTTTCTCTTGGTATCGTGACACACCACGGTTCAATGCCACTTGCAGCAAGATTGATATTAGAGCATTTTACACAAAGTGGTTTCTGTCGGATTTGCTTTGCAACATCTACATTGGAGCAAGGGATCAATATGCCATTTGATGTTGTATATTTGGATAAATTCGAAGCAAGTAAATCGTTGTCGGTAAAGAACCTGATTGGTCGGGCTGGGCGCTCAACTGTTGATGCAAAATTTGACTACGGTAGCGTTGTTATTCGAAATAATGCTATCACACCGTTTAGGAAGGTGATGAGAAAAGCGGAGCCTCTATCTAACATCTCGAATTTAGATGTAACTGATGATTCTCTTGACGAGAAATACAAAGAGTTCAAAGAGGCCATCAACACTGGTGAGTTTTCAGATGAGTATAATCTTCCCAATGCGGATGTTGAAAAGTTACATTCAGAAGATGTTACGGCGATGATTCCACAATTGCTTGATATGATGTTTGATGATGGCAACATCATAACGCCAAATACTGATATGAAAGAAGTTAACGATCTTTTTTCAAAGCTATATCAGCAGTACCTTGGGCGTAAATTGTGCCAAGCGGAAAAGTCGGTATTAAGTACGGCTGTCAAAATTATGATATGGAAGGTACACGGAAAGACCTTTCATCGCATCTGTCAATACCGCTATGCATACGCATCTCGTACTGCAGAGCGACAGCAGCTATACCGAAAAGAGAACGCGGAAGAAGCAAACAGTATTCCAGCAAAATATATAGTTGGTTATCACGACATTCCAGATAAGGATCTGACGGCATATCCCCTTATTTCGACATCCATTTCGGCCAAAGATGTTGACTATGATCTTATAGTTTATGATACTTATGATTATCTCGACAAACTCATTGGGTTTAAGCTTAGTGACATTTTTTACGCAATATTTTATCAATACTATGAGACGAAGAGTGACGAGCGTGCATTGCGCTTAGCAAAATACTTCAAATATGGCACCGATAAAGAACGTGAAATATGGATGCTGCGCTATGGCTTTTCTTTCGAGGAAATCGAATGGGTATCTGAGTGTATTGATTCTATTGATGAAACAGAAATCAAATTTAACGATAAAATCAACGCATTGGATGAAGCGCAACTTAAGGCTATAGAGCAGTATGTACACAAATAATGTGTGCTAATTAGGCTTTTAATAGAAAAAGTATTTGGATTCCAAAGCCAAGCAGGAAATTTCCCCCGCCTTTGCTCTTTACTATATGTTGAAGAATGAGTTCAGCCGCCCTGCCATCATCGGGTAAGGTAACTGACATTTTAGAAAATGGGGAATTAGATTTTAGCTTCAGATAAGAAAAGTGGCAGTTCCAAAACACCTTTGGAACTGCCGCTTAAAACTATTATCCGCGATAGAATCCGTTTTCACTGTACTGTGCCCATTTTTCATACATCTTTTCGTAGTTTTCTTTGATGAATGCCTGAATTTTGCCGATTTCCCAATCCGTCAGAATCCTCTTGTTTTGAAGAACACTGTCGCCGTTGCCCTTAACAAAGAACTTGGCGGAACCGGCTTCGGTCAGCTTTTTATCGCTGGCGTGGACGTGCATACATTCCACAACGCAGAAAGACGTAAAATAGAGGTAATATCCCGCAACCTTAAACTCGTAATATTTCGGCATCTTACGCCCCCATATACTTAAGACTGGCGTTTAAATACTTGGAAGCAATGTGAAGCTCAATGTCATTCATCGTTGTTTCCAGAACCGAACCATCGGCTGCGAAAACGGCTGCCTTGTCTGGAGCGTTCAGATTCAGGACCCGATAGCCGTCCTCAAATTTCGAGAAAGCGTATCCGTCGATGATAACCTCCGCTTCGTCGGCAATCTGCTTGATATCAACCATATGCAATCGCGACCTCCTTGATTGGTTTCAGGAATTCCTGCGCGTTGATATACAAATTATTCAGAATCGGAAGCAGGTCGATGTATTCCTCCTCCGGTTGTGGGTTATGGCGGTATTTTGCCATGACGACCAGGTAGCCATTGTCCCAATCCTTGACGGAGGTATAGCGTTCCAGCGAATAGGGCGCTTTGAACCGAATTGTCCGATTTCCGAAGGAAAAGATACTGAAGCCGTCGCAGTTTCCTAACGTTGCAATTTCATTCATGGAATCACCTGCTTTCACAGCTATCTTACCACAATTCTGAGATATTCGCAACGAGAAAGCTGCAAAATTAAATCCCCAGCAGGCTGCATTTTTTATAAGCCTGCTAGGGATTCTTCTATACTGTCAGTGTCGCTATGTACCGCACCGCCTGCATATGTCCCTCCATGATCCGGTTATTCCTAGTAAATCTCGCGGTTCGTATGGGGCACACGTTCTTGACCATCTGGCCGCCGACGGAGCCGGCTTCGCGGGAGGTCAGGTCGCCGTTGTAGCCGTTCTTGAGGTTGACGCCGACTTCAGAGGCGGCTTCCATCTTGAACTTGTCCATTGCGTCGCGGGCTTCCGGGACGTTGATGTTGGAAGAATTACGGTTCGTCATGTTGTTGCATCTCCTTGTTTGTTTTCGGGAAATCATCTCTCGATTTCCTTCACCCGTAGTTTTTCCGCCTCCGCGCCCATTATGAATGCCAATTCGCGGCGGGAATTCCATTGTTTGATCGCAGGGTGAAAGATGGTATGATCCTTTTTTGAAAGAAAAACTTGGAATCCCGTTCTGCGGCGATCATAATAGGGTTAAGAGTCTTAAAACGGAGGGACAGACTATGAATTATGACCGGAAGCGGAAGGAAGACAGGCCGGTTTTGGCAATCTGCTATGATTTTGACAAAACGCTTTCCCCGGACGACATGCAGGCGCAGGGGTATATCCAGTCGGTTGGATATGATGTCCAGAAATTTTGGGATGAGTCAAACGATCTGGCAAAGGCGAACGATATGGACAACAATCTTGCCTACATGTGGAAGATGGTGCAGGAATCCGAAGGCCGGATGGTATTCAACAAGGAGAAGCTCGCCGAATATGGGGCAAGGGTGAAGCTGTTTGACGGCGTGGAGGACTGGTTCGAGCGGATCCGGGCGTATGGAAAAACACGAAACGTGATCGTCGAGCACTACATCATTTCGTCGGGACTCAAGGAAATGATCGAGGGGACAAAAATGGCCCGGGCCGGCGCATTTGAAAAAATATACGCCAGTTCCTTCTACTTTAATGACCGCGGCGTGGCAAAATGGCCTGCGCAGGTCATCAACTACACAAGCAAGACCCAGTTCCTGTTCCGGATTGAAAAGGGGGTCCTGGACATCAACGATCCCGGCGTGAATGCGTATTTTTCACCGGAGGAGATCCGTGTCCCGTTCCGGAATATGGTATATATCGGGGACAGCGATACGGATATCCCCTGCATGAAGCTTGTCAACACGTACGGCGGGCATTCCATCGGCGTGTACGACCCTGCCACGCAGAACAAGGAGAAGGTATATAAAATGATGCACGATAAACGGATCCGGTATTATGCCCCGGCCGACTATACCGAACTCTCGGAGCTGGATCTGCTGGTAAAGGCGATCATCGACAAAACGGCTGCCAACGAGATCCTGGAAGACCGCCATTTCAGAAATATCGCAGAAGCGAAGGAGCATGAGAAGTAAAGAGGCGGCAGTGACAATCACAGTTTGTGAGAATGTTTGAGGGGAGAAATCTTTCAGAGGCACCGGAGGGGGGATTGAGGATGCTCTTTCCGGTGCTTTTTATGTCAGTGCGGGTCTGCGGGGCTGCGTGTTGAGGCGGGGCGGGTTCTCCGCACAGATTTCTTGACATATGAGCGACTTATTTTATAATGTAGGGAGTTGGATCTGGTTGGGGCTGTGGAGGAGGAGTTTTTATGGGCGACAATTATTTTCTGTTGACGAATCTGCTGTCGGAGGATGAGCGGAAGGTGATCACCAGCATCACGGCGCACATCGAGCGCGGCGAGAAGCGCGTGGGCATCCAGCAGATCGCTGCGGAGAACTATCTGTCCACGGCGAGCATCGTGAAGATGTGCAAGCGGCTGGGCTTCGATGGCTACAGCGAGCTCTACTACCATCTCAGCCGCCAGCTCGCCGCCTCCGAAAAGCCGACGGAGGAGACGCTCCTGTGCCTGATCGACAACTATTCCGCGGACCTCATCAGCCGCTTCTGCGCGCTGCTGCACGAGCGCAGGCGCGGGAAGATCTTTACGACCGGCGAGGGCTTTTCCAACATCGTCGGGGCCTATATCGTCCAGCGCATGTCGATCTGCGGCTTTATGGCCTTCAGCAACGTGCATTTTTACGACTACATGATCTTTCAGGAGGCACATCAGAGCGCGGACGCGGACGAGAGCGCAATTATGTTCGCCGTCAGCCAGAGCGGCGAGACCGAGCCGGTCCTCAACGACGTGCGCCACGCCAGGCAGCACGGACAGAAGATCATCTCCTTTACGCGCCGGAGCGACTCGACGCTCGCGCAGCTTTCCGACCTTGTCTTCGTCGTCGACGGCGCGAAGCAGACGCTGGCGGGCAGTCTGCCGAATCTGTTTTTCGGGCATATCATTTTGATCTTCGAGGAGCTGATGGCCCGGTTTTTCTCCCCGGCGCCGGACGCGCAATAAATACTTTTTTTACGCAAGCGGAAAATTTTTTCTCCGTCGGATGTGCTATAATCAAAATGCGGCAGAAAGGGATTTTTTCCGCCGCGGGAAACCGGCTCCGGCGCTTTCTGCAACGGAGCACCATGAAACAGATCGATAGATATGATGGAGGAACGATCAATGAAAAAAAGTCTTGCACTTTTGCTTGCGCTCGTCATGCTGATCGGCATTCTGGCCGGCTGCAGCGCAAACACCGACACGACGACTGCCGACAGCACCACCGCTGCCGAGACCGCAGAACCCGCGGATACTTCCGCTGAAACAGACACCACCGCCGCCGCCGAGACCGAAGAGACTGCGGAACCGGCTGCGAAGACCATCGAAACGCTGAAGGTCGCCTTTGTTCCCTCCCGCGAGCCGCAGGAGATCATCACCGCGACCGAGCCGCTCAAGCAGCTGCTCAAGGACGAGCTGGCCAAGGAAGGCTATGACGTCGGCGAAGTTGAGATCACCGTCGGCACCACCTATGAGGCGGTCGGCGAAGGTCTGGAAGCCGGCACCATCGATGTCGGCCTGATCCCCGGCGGCACCTATGTCCTGTATGACGACGGCGCAGAGGTCATCCTGACCGCGACCCGCGATGGTCTGAGCAAGGACTCCGACAACGCCAAGGACTGGAACGACGGCCAGCCCACCGAGGCTTCCGACAAGCAGGCGGTCTCCTACCGCGCACTGTTCATCGCCGGTCCGTCCGACAAGGGCCAGGAGCTGGCCGCCAAGGTCAACGCCGGTGAAGAGCTGACCTGGGACGATCTCAACAGCGCCAACTGGAGCGTCATGGGCACGTCCTCCCCTGCCGGCTACATCTATCCGGCTCTGTGGCTGCAGGACCGCTACGGCAAGGGCATCTCGGATCTGAGCAGCGCCGTGCAGTCTGATTCCTACGCCAGCGCATTCGCCCGCCTCGCTTCCGGCCAGGTCGACGTCCTCGTGACCTACGCCGATGCCCGCCGCGACTATGCCGAGCGCTGGAACACCGAGTTCGGCCGCGAAGGCTCCATCTGGGAAGAGACCAATGTCATCGGCGTCACCGCCCCGATCTACAACGACACCATCTCTGTCAGCAAGAACTCTGAGATCATGGACGCCGATCTGATCGCAGCTCTGCAGGATGCGTTCATCAACATCGGCAACACCGAAGAAGGCAAGCAGGTCATCGCCATCTACAGCCACAACGGCTACCAGAAGGCACAGGCCTCCGACTATGACAACGAGCGCGCCGCGCAGAAGCTCATTCAGGAGCTGACCGCAGCGGGCTGATCCACCGAACTTTCCCAACGCGGGGAGGACTTGCACGGCAGATACCTTCCGCTGTGCGGGCCCTCCCCGCGCTTGATTTCAGAAATGAGGACGCTTTATGATCGTATTTGACCACGTATCCAAAGTATATCCCAACGGCACGGTCGGCCTGGACGACGTCTGTCTGCGTATCGACGACGGCGAATTCGTCGCCATCATCGGCCGCTCCGGTGCGGGCAAGTCCACGCTGCTGCGCGCCGTCAACCGCATGCACCAGATCACCTCCGGCACACTGACCGTGAACGGTACCGACGTCACAGGCCTTTCCGGCAAGCGGCTGCGGCAGTTCCGGCGCGGGATCGGCATGGTATTCCAGTCGTTCAATCTGGTCACGCGCACAAGCGTGATCAAGAACGTGCTCGCCGCCTGCGTGCCGGACATGCCGTTCTGGCGGGTGCTGCTGGGCACGTTCCGCAAGGAGGACAAGATTAAGGCGCTGGAATCGCTGGACAAGGTCGGCATTCTGGACAAGGCCTATATGCGCGCGGACCAGCTCTCCGGCGGCCAGCAGCAGCGTGTCGCGCTGGCGCGCACGCTGACGCAGGACCCGCATATCATTCTCGCGGACGAGCCGGTCGCCGCGCTCGACCCGGTGACGGCCAAGCAGGTCATGGGGGATTTCGTGCACATCAATCAGGAGCTCGGCATCTCGATCCTGCTGAACATCCACCATGTGGAGCTGGCGCTGGAATACGCCGACCGCGTGATCGGCATCCGCGCCGGCAAGATCGTCTATGACGGCCCGTCGAAGCAGGTCGATCAGGCGGTGCTGGATGCGATCTACGGAGAGGACGCTGTTTCGGAGGCTGCCGTATGAGCCTGTATGACCGCATCTTCCGGCCCCGCCGCTACACGCTTTCCGACGGGACCGTGGTCGAGGAAAAGCGCAGCCGCGCGCCGCTGGTGATCCTGATCCTGGTGCTGCTGACGGTCGTTTCCGTCCGCATCACGGGCTTCAACTTCTCTGTACTGGTGAAGAAGGGCAGCAAATTCTTCGACATTCTCAAGGCGATGTTCCCGCCCAACACCGCATATCTGGGCAAGATCTGGCAGCCGCTGTGGGATACGATCAAGATGTCGTTCCTGGGCTCGTTTATCGGCGCGGTGCTGGCCATTCCGTTTGCCATCGCGGCGGCCAGCAATATCGTGACGAACCGCGTGGTGGTGTTTCTCGTGCGCCTGTTTTTGAGTCTGGTGCGGACGCTGCCGACGCTGGTCTGCGCGCTGATCGCGACGTATATTTTCGGTCTCGGCACCATGGCCGGTACCTGCGCCATCGCGGTCTTTACGTTTGCCTACGTCGGCAAGCAGCTGTTTGAGATCATCGAGACCGTGGATATGGGGCCGTATGAGGCGCTGGAAGCGCTCGGCGCGACGCGGCTGCGCGCGTTCGTCACCGCGGTTTTTCCGCAGGTGCTGCCGACGTATCTGTCTGTGTCTTTGTTCTGCCTGGAGGGCAACGTGCGCTATGCGTCGATCCTCGGCTATGTCGGCGCGGGCGGCCTGGGTCTCATTATGAATGAAAAGATCGGCTGGCGCGAATATGACAGCCTGGGCATGATCCTGATCGTGCTGTTTATCACCGTCATGATCATCGAAGGCGTCAGCCACGCACTGCGCAAGCGCCTGACATAAGGAGGAGACGGCCATGAACAAAAAAATTCTCAAAGCCTACGCCTCCGCGCCGAAGACCTGGATCTGGAAGCTGCTGGCGGCCTTTGGCGTCGCGTGCCTGCTGGCCTGGTCCGGCTCGGCCGTCCGGGTCAGCAACCCCACCGGCAATGGGCTGGAGGTCGCGGGGAACATCCTCTCCGGCATCTTCCATCCGTCGGCGAAGCTTCTGTTCACGCTCGGCACGGACGGCGTGCCGTATCTGCTGCTGGAGACGTTCTGCATCGCGTTCCTCGGGACGATCGTCGGCGCGGTCATCTCGCTGCCGCTGTCGTTTTTGTCTGCCAGCAATCTGGTGCCGAAGGGCGTGGCGCTCGTCGGGCGCGTGCTCATCGCGGCGATCCGCACCATTCCGGCCTTTGTCTACGGCCTGATGTTCATCCGCGTGACCGGGCCGGGGCCGTTCGCGGGTCTGCTCACGATGTCGCTGTGCTCGATCGGCATGGTGTCGAAGATGTTCATCGAGAGCATCGAGGATCTGGACAAGCGGATCCTCGAATCGCTGGACGCCGCGGGCTGCACGACCTTCCAGAAGATCCGCTATGGTATTCTGCCGCAGCTGACCGCGGATTTCACGTCCACCATCATCTACCGCTTTGACATGAACCTGCGCGACGCGACCGTCCTCGGTCTTGTCGGCGCGGGCGGCATCGGCGCGCCGCTGATCTTCGCCATGAGCGCCTACCGGTGGAACGAGGTCGGCGCGATTTTGCTGGGGCTCATCGTGCTGGTGCTCATCATCGAGTGGATCTCGGCGAGGATCCGCGTCAAGCTTGCTCGGGGGTAAGACTATGCAGGAACGAAACCTGACGATCTACTTTACCTCCGATCTGCACAGCTATATCTACCCCACGGATTACCGCAGCCAGGAAGAAAAGGACCTCGGTCTGTTCAAGTGCGCCAGCCAGTTCCAAAAGGACGGCAACACGCTCATCATCGACGGCGGCGATCTTCTGCAGGGCTCGCCGCTCGGGGCCTTCTGCCACGATACGGTCGGCAGTGCGGCGCAGTTTGCCCAGATCATGAACCGCTGCGGATACGACTATGTGACGCTCGGCAACCATGACTTCAACTACGGCATGCCGTATCTGGACAGCTATCTCGATGCGCTCCGGGCCCGCTGCGTCTGCGAAAATGTCCGCTGGGCCGGCGGCGGCGTCCGCTTCCCCGCGCGCGTGCACGTGCTGGAAAACGGGCTGCGCATCGGCATCGTCGGCATCGTCACCGACTACGTGAATATCTGGGAGCGCCCGGAGCATCTGTCCGGGATCCGGATCAAGGATCCGATCCCAGCGGCAGCCGCCGCGCTGCTGTCGCTGAAGGGCAAGGTCGATCTGACCGTCTGCGTCTATCACGGCGGATTCGAGCGCGATCTTGCCAGCGGGCGGACGCTGTCCGCGACGCATGAAAACGTCGCCTACCGCATCTGCCAGGAGCTGGACTTTGACATTCTCCTGACCGGCCACCAGCACATGTCCGTGCCCGGCCAGATGGTCCGCAATACCTTCGTCGTGCAGCCGTCGGACAAGGGGCAGGAATTTCTGCGCGTGGAGGCTGTCGTATCGGACAGCGGCACGCGGTTTTCCAGCCGGACGATCCGCGCGGGCGGCCCATGCCGCGCGGAATGGCTCACGGAGTTCTCCGGCATGGAGCGCGGCGCGCAGGACTGGCTCGACCAGATCGTCGGGCATCTGGACGCGCCGCTGACACTGGATACGCCGCTGCGCATGGCCGCGAACGGGACCGCGCTCGCGGACCTGTTCAACACCGTGCAGCTGGCCGCGAGCGGCGCGCAGATCTCCGTCACGAGCCTTGCCAACGACGCGGCGGGTCTGCCGCAGACCGTGCGGCGCAGAGATATCCTGAACGCCTATCCCTACACAAATACGCTGACGGTGCTGCAGATCACCGGCGCGGTCCTGCGCCGGGCGATGGAGCGCAGCGCGGAGTATTTCACCCGGAACGAAGACGGGACGCTCCGCATTTCGGACGCGTTTTTAAAGCCGAAGGTCGAGCATTACAATTACGACTATTATGCCGGCGTGCATTACGTCTTTGACTGCTCCCGCCCGGTCGGCCAGCGCGTCACGGAGCTCTGCGTGGGCGGCCGACCCGCCGCGGACGACGACGTATTTACCGCCTGCCTCAGCAGCTACCGCGCCAGCGGGACCGGCGGGTACGACTGCTACACCGGCTGCCCGGTCCTGCGGGAGATCGGCACGGAAATGTCCGACCTTCTCCTGGACTTCTTCCACCACGACCGCCCCCAGCCCCCCATCACCCACTGCGATCTTTGCGTGATCTGAAAACACCCCCCGGCGGCCAATGGCTGCCGGGGGGTGTTTGGTATCATCTCAGACTTTGCAGGTCCAGCCGAAGGGGTCGGGTTTGGTGCCCCACTGGATGCCGGTAAGTTCGTCGTAGAGCTTCTGGGAAAGGGCGCCGATCTGGTTGTGGTTGACCTCGTATTTCTCGTCGCCCCAGGCCAGTTCGCCGATGGGCGAGATGACGGCCGCCGTGCCGACGCACCAGGCTTCCTCCAGCGCGCCGCTTTTCGCCGCCTCGAACAGCTCATCGACGCTCAGCAGCCGCTCTTCGACCGGGACGCCCCAGCTCTTCAGCAGCTCGATGCAGGATTTGCGGGTCACGCCGCGCAGGATCGAGCCGGTCAGCATGGGGGTAACGACGGTCCCGTTGATCTTGAACATGACGTTCATGCCGCCACCCTCTTCGACGTATTTGCGCTCGACGCCGTCGAGCCAGAGGACCTGCGAGTAGCCTTTTTCGATGGCCTTATCGCCTGCGCGGTTGGCTGCGGCGTAGTTGCCGCCGCACTTGGCCTCGCCGGTGCCGCCGCGCACGGCGCGGACATCCTCGGTCTCGACCATGATGGGGACGGGCTGCAGGCCGTTTTTGAAGTAGCTGCCGGAGGGAGAGAGGATGATGGCGAATGTCGCTTCATGCACGCCGTGCAGGGCGAGCGTCGGGTCCGTCGAATAGAGGAAGGGGCGGATATAGAGCGACGTGCCGGGGTCGGACGGGACCCAGGACGAATCGACCTTCACGAGCTCCCTGATCGCCTGCAGGCCGTCGTCCTCGTCGATGCGCGGAAGGCCGAGACGGTCGCAGGAGCGGTTGAGCCGGGCGACATTTTCCCACGGGCGGAAGAGCTGCACACCGCCGTCCGGGCGGCGGTAGGCCTTGAGGCCCTCAAAGACCTCGGTGCCGTAGTGCAGGACGCTGGCCGCCGGGGACATGGAGATGGGGCCGAAGGGCACGATGCGCGCGTTGTGCCAGCCGTTCTGGTCGGTATAGTCCATGAGGAACATGTGGTCGGTGAAAACGGAGCCGAAGCCGAGCTGGTCGGCGGGCGGGAGCTTGCCGGGGTTGGGATTTTTCGTAACAGTGATGTTCATAATGATACCTCCTGATGATTACAGATCGTTCAGATGCGCCATGTTGGCGCGGATGCCCTCGCAGCAGGCGTGGAAGGTCGCTGCCTCTTCCTTTGTCAGCGGCAGCTCCACGACCTGCTCCACGCCGCCCGCGCCGATGACGCAGGGCACGCCCGCGAACAGGCCGGACTCGCCGTATTCGCCGCAGAGCTCGGCGCTGGCGGGCATGATGGCCTTTTCGTCGTGCAGGACGAGATGCGCCATGCGCGCGGCCGTGGTCGCGATGCCGTATTCGGTACAGAGCTTGCCGGAGAACGTGACCCAGCCGCCGCCGATGGATTCCTTCTGCAGCGCGTCGCGGTCAAAGCGGAAGCGCGCGTCCTTCTCTGCCCAGACATCGAGCGGCATGCCGCGGAAGCTGACGCAGGACCAGGGCGCAAACTGCTGATTGCCGTGCTCACCGAGCATGTAGCAGGTGATGGATTTATGGTCGATGCCGGTCTGGCGGGCCAGGGCGCTGAGAAGCCGGGACGTGTCGAGCCCCGTGCCGGTGCCGAAGACGCGGCCGCGCGGCAGGCCGAGGCCCAGCGCCAGCTCCCGCGTGACGATATCGCAGGGATTGGTGATGTTGATGAGCACGCCGTCAAAGCCGCTGTCTTTGATCTTCTGTGCGTAGCTGCGCACAGCGGGGACGGTGTAGTCCATCTCGGTCAGGCGGTCGTGCGACTGATACAGCAGCTCGATCTTGCCCACGCTGTTGATGATCACGTCGCACGCGCCGAGATCCGGGAAATCGCCTGCGCGGACCGTGACCCGGTGCGGCAGGTACGCCGCCGCGTCGCGCAGGTCCTGTACCTCGCTCGCGAGCTTCTGCGCGTTTTTGTCGACGAGGATCAGCTCGTCCGCGATGCCCTGTACCGCCAGCGCGTACGCGGCGTGCGCGCCCACATGGCCAAGGCCGATCACACCAAGAATTCGTTTTTTGCTCATATCCAGCCCATCCTTTCATCATGATATCCCGAAAACAAAAGCGGCTTCGCCACGATCATGGCGGAGCCGCTGGACTGCACTTCCCTGCACGCTGCCTGCTTCAAACAGGGAAACGGACCTGCGGACCGCCCGGTCTGCAAATCATAATTCGATCCATGCATACAAAAATGGACGCCGAGACGGCGTCCATGGCAAGTACGGCAGTATGCGCCTCAGAGCAGGCGGAAGCGGCACAGAAGGTCTGTGCAGAACGGGCGGTATGGAGCTGCATCGTCGTCCTGGCCATCGTTCACGCTTCCTTTCTTCTGAGATGCTCCGATTTTAGCGCTGCCGGCGGCATTTTTCAAGTGATCAATTTCATCAAACTTTCCCCGGGCCCCGCAAAAAAGCTTGGCGATTCCGCCGGAAACCGGCCCGACCGCCGCAGGGGCTGCCGGGCCGGGAGACGGTACTGCTCAGCGGACGGCTTCGAAGGCGGACTGGAGGTCGGCGAGGATGTCGTCGATGTGCTCGGTGCCGATGGACAGGCGGATGGTATTGGGGCGGATGCCCTGGTCGGCAAGCTCCTGCTCGGTCAGCTGGCTGTGGGTCGTGGTGGCCGGGTGGATGACCAGACTCTTGACGTCCGCGACGTTGGCGAGCAGGGAGAAGATCTTCAGATTGTCGATGAACTTATGGGCCTCGGCCTGGCCGCCCTTGATCTCAAAGGTGAAGATGGAGCCGCCGCCGTTCGGGAAGTACTTCTCGTAGAGCGCATGGTCCGGGTGGTCCGGCAGAGACGGATGGTTGACGCGCTCGACCTGCGGATGGTGCGCGAGGAAGTCCACGACTTTGCGGGTATTCTCCGCGTGCCGCTCAAGGCGGAGCGAGAGCGTCTCGATGCCCTGCAGAAGAAGGAACGCGGCAAACGGAGAGATCGTCGCGCCGGTATCGCGCAGGAGGATCGCGCGGATATAGGTCACGAAGGCCGCGGGGCCGACTGCTTTGACGAAGGAAACGCCGTGGTAGCTGGGGTTCGGGTTGGCGATGGCGGGATATTTGCCGCTGGCGGCCCAGTCAAAGCTGCCGCCGTCGACGATGATGCCGCCGAGCGTCGTGCCGTGGCCGCCGAGGAACTTGGTGGCGGAGTGGACGACGATATCCGCGCCGTGCTCGATGGGACGGATGAGATAGGGCGTGCCGAAGGTATTATCGACCACGAGCGGCAGACCGTGCTTGTGCGCGAGGACCGCGAGGGCGTCGATATCCGGGATGTCGCTGTTGGGGTTGCCGAGGGTCTCGATGTAGATGGCTCTGGTATCGGGCTGGATGGCGGTCTCGACCTGGGCGAGATCGTGGATGTTGACGAAGGTGGCCGTGATGCCGAAGTTCGGGAGGGTATGCTCGAGCAGGTTATAGCTGCCGCCGTAGATGGTCTTCTGGGCGACGAAGTGGCCGCCGTTCTGGCCGAGGGCTTCGAGCGTGTAAGTGATGGCAGCTGCGCCGGAGGCCACAGCCAGGGCGGCGACGCCGCCCTCGAGCGCGGCGACGCGCTTTTCCAGCACGTCCTGCGTGGAGTTGGTCAGTCGGCCGTAGATGTTGCCGGCATCGGCGAGGCCGAAGCGGGCGGCGGCATGGGCGCAGTCATGGAAGACATAGGAGGTGGTGGCGTAGATCGGCACCGCGCGGGCGTCGGTGGCGGGATCGGGCGCTTCCTGCCCGACGTGCAGCTGGAGGGTCTCAAATTTATATGCAGACATAATATAATTTCCTTTCTGTTATCCAAAATGTGTCGTGTGTCGTTGAGGTCCGTTCGGCCGCCGCGTCACATTCGTCCGAAGCGGAAATTATTCCGCACAAAGATCCGCAAGCTGATCTGCATGGTCTTCCCTGCTTTCCCGGCGTTTTGGAACGCCGTTTCAATGCCTACTGTTTTGGTTGGCATTAGAATAGCATGTAATTCCTACCTTGTCAATAGGCAAGTGGATATTTCTTTTCGCGGCGGGCGGATGGTTGCTTTTTGGCGGGAAAGCGGGTATGATGAGAGAACCATCACATAGGAAACTGGAAAGGCAGGACATGTATCGGGATCTGACGAAGGGAAGCATCATCCGGGGGCTGCTGCTGTTTGCGCTGCCGATGATCGCGGGAAATCTGCTGCAACAGCTGTATAACATCGCCGACACGCTGATCGTCGGGCAGGCGCTGGGGCGCAACGCGCTGGCGGCCGTGGGGTCGGCGTACACGCTGATGACGTTTCTAACGTCCATCTTCCTCGGGCTGTCGATGGGGTCCGGGGCGCTGTTTTCGATCGCGCTGGGAAAGAAGGACGATGCGCTGCTGCGCAGCGCGGTCGGGCATGCGTTCGGGCTGATCCTCGCGGTGACGGTGGTGCTGAACGTGCTGGTCTATGCGTTTCTGGACGCGATCTTGCGCTTTCTGCAGATCCCGCAGGAGCTGTATGGGCAGATGCGGGAGTATCTGGTGATCATCTTTGCGGGGCTGCTGGCCACGTTTTTGTATAATTTCTTCGCGTGTCTGCTGCGGGCGGCGGGCAACTCGGTCGCGCCGCTGTGCTTCCTCGGGCTCTCGGCGGGGCTCAATATCGCGCTCGATCTGCTGTTCGTGCTCCGGTTCAGCTGGGGCATTGCAGGCGCGGCAGCGGCGACGGTCTTTTCGCAGTACGTCTCGGGGATCGGCCTGACGGTCTATACGGCGCTGCGCTGCCGCGGGCTGCTGCCGGATATCCGGTCGCTGCGGTTTGACCGGCAGGTGCTGGCAGACATTCTCGACATGTCGCTGCTCACGTGCGCGCAGCAGTCGGCTATGAATTTCGGCATTCTGCTCGTGCAGCGGCTGGTCGACAGCTTCGGGCCGGTCACGATGGCGGCGTTCGCCGCAGCGGTGAAGATCGACTCGTTCGCATATCTGCCGGTGCAGGATTTCGGCAACGCGTTTTCCACCTTCGTCGCGCAGAACTACGGCGCGGGGCAGCGGCAGCGGATCCGGAGGGGCTTCCGGGACGCAACGCTGGTCTCGGCGGGGTTCTCGGCACTCATTTCCCTGCTCGTGTGCGTGTTCGCGCAGCCGCTGATGCGGATCTTCGTGCAGGCCGGCGAGGTGGAGGTGCTGGCGGCGGGCGTGCGGTATCTGCGGATCGAGGGCGCGTGCTATGTGGGCATCGGGTGTTTGTTTTTGCTCTACGGGTTCTACCGCGCAGTGAAGCGGCCGGGAATGTCGGTGGTGCTGACGGTCATCTCGCTCGGCGTGCGCGTGGCGCTGGCGTATCTGCTGGCAGGACCCGTCGGCGAGATCGGCATCTGGGCGGCGATCCCGATCGGGTGGGCACTGGCGGATGTGACGGGATACGGATATTATCTGCTGCGCAGGGCGAAGCTGCTGCCGGAGGAATAAATAAGGCTCCCCTTGCATGGGAGCCTTTGGTCTTGCATACCATCAAAATCAACGATTATGAAGGAGGACATCCGATGCGTTTACAGTTCCCTGAGGGCTTTCTGCTTGGCGTCAGCTCCGCCTCGGCGCAGATCGAGGGCGGAGAGGTCGGCAGCAATTGGAACGACTGGTATCACCAGGGCCGGATCAAGGACGGCTCCGACCCCGCCGTCGCCGACGACCACTGGAACCGCTGGCGCGAGGACTGCGCGCTCATGGCCGGTCTGCACCTGCCCGTCGCCCGTCTCGGCGTCGAGTGGGCCCGGATCATGCCCGAGCGCGGGCAGGTCGACGAATCCGCCGTCGCGCACTACCGCGCGGAGCTGGAATACCTGCGCCAGCTCGGCATCCGCCCGCTGCTGACGATCCACCATTTCTCCAACCCCATGTGGTTCGAGCGCATGGGCGCGTTCTCCAAACGCGAAAATCTCGACGATTTCCTCTCCTTTGCCAAGCTCTGCGCCGACCGCTTCGGCGATCTCGTCAGCGACTGGATCACCATCAACGAGCCGAACGTCTATGCGACCAACGGCTATTTCTTCGGCGACTGGCCCCCGGGACACAAGAAATTCGCCGAGACCTTCACCGTGCTCGAAAACATGGCCTACTGCCACATCCGCTGCTACCGGATGCTCCATGAGACGCGCGAGGCCATGGGCTATTCCGACACCATGGTCGGCTTCGCCAACCACCTGCGCGTCTTCGAGCCGGAAAACCCCCGCAATCCGGCCCAGGCCGCGACGGCGAAGGCCGTCGAGTGGCTGTTCCAGGGCGCGATCACCGAGGCCATGACCACCGGCACGTTCCGCTGGCCGCTGCGCAATCACTGGAAGCTGCCGAAGGGCGAATACTGCGACTTCCACGGCGTCAACTACTATACGCGCTCGACCGTCACCGGCTTCGCCGACGGCGTGCGCAAAAACAGCCCCCGCAACGACCTCGGCTGGGAGATCTACCCCGAGGGCATCGTGCGCTGCGCCCAAAAGCTTGAAAAGCTGCTCCGCCGCCCCATCTGGGTGACGGAGAACGGCACCTGCGACAATCAGGATGCCTTCCGCGCCCGTTATCTCTACGAGCATCTGGAGGCCATCGTCCAGTCCGGCCTGCCCTTTGAGCGCTATTACCACTGGTGCTTCTGCGACAACTTCGAATGGCTGGAGGGCGAGAGCGCCCGCTTCGGCCTCGTGAACGTCGACTACGCCACCCAGACGCGTACCATCAAGCGCTCCGGCGCGTTCTACGCCGATATGATCCAGCACGGCGGCGTGACGGACGAGGCGTTCAACACCTACGTCAGAGGGGAGGTCTACCGCATCGAATGATCAACGTCAGACAAGGCGTGTTCCACCTGCGAAATGAAGAAGCGTCCTATCTCTTCCGCGTGAAGGACGGGTTTCTGGAGCACCTGCACTTCGGCGCGCGCGCCGAGACTGCCGACGCGCTGGCCTTCGCCGCCCGCCCCGGCTGCGGCTGGGGCGACAGCACGCTCTACCGTGAGGGCTCCAACGCCGACTGCCTCGATATCCTGCCGCTCGAGTGGAGCGGCTGCGGCCGCGGCGACTACCGCGAAAGCCCGCTGGAGCTGTCGATCGGCGGCAGAGCCGTCTCCACCGACTTCCGCTATCTCGGCTGCGAGGTGCTGAAGGAGCCGCCGCCCTCGGCGCTGCCCGTCTCCCGCGGCCAGACCATCCTCGCCGTGTACCTGGAAGACGCAGCGGCGAAGCTCCGCCTGACGCTCCTCTACGGCGTCCTGCCCACGGTCTTTACCCGGCGGGCGATCCTCGAAAACTGCGGCAGCTCCGCCGTGCACATCCGCAAATGCATGAGCGCCTGCACGGAGCTTCCCGGCGACTGGGAGCTGCATACCTTCTCCGGCGGCTGGATCGCCGAGATGCAGCACACCCGCACGCCCGTCACCCTGGCAAGGACCTGCCTCGAGAGTACGACCGGCGCCTCCTCCAGCCGCGCCAACCCCGGCTTCCTGCTCGCCGCGCCGGACGCGGGAGAGCAGGCGGGCGCGGTCTACGGCTTCAACCTGCTCTACTCCGGCAGCCACTATCTCAGCGCGCAGAAGAGCCTGCAGGGTCTCACCCGCGTGCTGCAGGGCATCTCGCCCGCGAATTTCGACTGGGAACTCGCGCCCGGCGCGCGCTTTGAGACGCCGGAGGCCGTCATGGCATATTCCGGCGCGGGCTTCGGCGGCCTGTCCGCCTGCTTCCACCGGTATGTGAACGAACACCTCATCCCGCCTGACTGGCAGGGCCGGCCCCGCCCCATCGTCTACAACAGCTGGGAGGGCTGCATGTTCGATTTTACGGAATCGAAGCTCCTGCGCCTCGGCCGCGCGGCAAAGCAGCTCGGCTGCGAGCTGTTCGTCCTCGACGACGGCTGGTTCGGCAAGCGAAACAGCGATACTTCCAGCCTTGGCGACTATACCGTGAATGAAAAGAAACTGCCGGGCGGCCTGCGCGGCCTCGGCGAAAAGCTGAACGCCATGGGATTGCAGTTCGGCCTCTGGTTCGAGCCGGAATCCGTCAGCCCTGACTCTGAGCTCTACCGGCAGCACCCCGACTGGGCCCTGCACGACATCCTCGGCCGGGAGGATCTGCTCGGCCGCCACCAGCTGCTGCTCGACCTCACAAAGCCGGAGGTGCGGGACTATCTCGTCGAGAGCGTCGGTGGCATCCTCGATTCCGCGCCGATCTGCTACGTCAAGTGGGATATGAACCGCCATTCCTGCGCGCTCGGCGCGCAGCAGCACGCCTTCGTCCTCGGCCTCTACGACGTGCTGCGCCGCATCTTCCTGCCCCGGCCGCAGATCCTGCTTGAGAGCTGCTCGTCCGGCGGCAACCGCTTTGACTGCGGTATGCTCTGGTTCTCTCCGCAGATCTGGTGCTCCGACGATACCGACCCCGTCGAGCGCCTGCGCATCCAGCAGAGCCTCAGCTTCCTCTATCCGCCCTCGTGCTTCGGCACGCACGTCTCGGCCAGCCCGCACGCGCAGACGCTGCGGCACACACCGCTCTCTACGCGCGGCAACGTGAGCCTGTTCGGCTGCCTCGGCTACGAGCTCGACCTCACGGAGCTCCTGCCGGTCGAGCAGGCGGAGATCCGGGCGCAGACGGAGTTCTACCGTGCCCACCGCCGCACGCTCCAGTACGGCCGCTTCACAAGAGGCCGCACCGACGGCGGCGGGACCGTCTGGCAGATGCAGACGAGGCAGGAGACCGTCGCGGCCGTCTTCCACGGCCTGCAGCCCGCCGCCCCCGGCTACGAGCACCTGTGCGTGACGGGGCTGGACGGGGAGAAGCAGTATCGCCTGACCTCCCGCCCCCAGCTTCTGCGCGTGGGCGATTTCGGGACGCTCCTGCGCCATGTGCTGCCCGTGAAGCTCAATCCCAACGGCCTTGCCGTCCAGACTGCGGACAGCCTGTACCGGATGTCCGACGGCAGCCAGAGCCTGACGGCCTCCGGCGCGGCCTTCGCCGCCGGGATCTGCCTGGCGCCGCGCTTTTCCGGCACGGGCTACGACCTGGACGGCCGGATGCAGGGCGATTTCGGCTCCAATGTCTATTTCATTCAGGAGGTGTGCAGTCATGAAAAACCTTGACCGCCGCAACAAATACTTCTTCGGCCTCGGCACCATCGGCCGCGACATGTTCTATGCGTTTGAGGCAAACGCGCTTCTGTATTTCCTGTCCAACATCCTCTCGCTGCCGCTGCACGTGTTCGCGGCGGTCAGTCTTGTGCTCTCCGTCCTGCGTATTGCCGACGCGCTGAACGACCCCATCACCGGCCTCGTCATCGACAACATCCACACGAAGTGGGGCAAGTTCAAACCCGCGATCCTCGTCGGCGGCGTCGTGTCCGTGATCTTCTACCTGATCCTCTTCGGCAACGTCGGCACCGGCACGGCCTACGTCATTTTCTTCGCCGTCGCCTACGTCCTCTGGGATATCAGCTACGGCATCAACGACATCGCCTACTGGACGCTCCTGCCCGCCCTCACGCAGGACCAGAAGCAGCGCGAGAATTACGGCGCCTTCGCCCGCATCTGCGCGAACATCGGCATGTACATCATCATGGTCGGCTGGCAGCCCATCACCGCTGCCCTCGGCAACACGCCGAAGGCGTGGATGACGGTCGCCGTGGCCGTGAGCGTCATCTACCTCGCCGGTCTGTGCTTCCCGCTGTTCGGCGTGAAGGAGAACCGCGAGATCAAGGAGGACGAGGAGAAGTTCACCATCCGCGATATGTGGAACGCGCTGACGAAAAACGACCAGCTCATGTGGACCACGCTCTCCATGGCCCTGTTCATGGTCGGCTACTGCACCACGACGGGCTTCGCCACCTATTACATGCAGTACCTCTACGGCGATATCAACATGTACGCCGTGCTGGCGGCTGTCTGCGGCGTGGCGCAGCTGGCCGCGCTCATGATCTTCCCGCTGTTCTCGAAAAAGCATGACCGCCGCCAGCTCTATACCGGCGCGACCATCCTCGTCGCCGCGGGCTACGCCGTGTTCTTCTTTGCCGAGCATTCCATCGCCCTCATCGCGCTGGCCGCCATCCTCATGTTCGTCGGCCAGGCATTCATCCAGCTGCTGATGCTCATGTTCCTCGCTGATACGATCGAATACGGCCAGTGGAAGCTGGGCCGCCGCTCCGAGTCCATCACCTTCTCCATCCAGCCGCTCGTCAACAAGATCGGCGGCGCGCTCTCGACCGGTCTCATCAGCATCAGCATCATGCTCGCCGGCATCAAGACCAGGGGCAGCGACGCGGCCGCGGCCGCCATCGACGCCTCCGGCAAGCTCACCATCAAGCTCGCCATGCTGGCCATCCCCCTCATCCTCATCGCCGCCGGCTACATCATCTACCTGCGCAAATATAAGATCAGCAAGGAATTCTACGACCAGATCCTGCAGGACCTGAAAGACCGCGAGAAATAAACAGAAAAATGCCCCGCCTGCCGGCGGGGCATTTTTTTCTGCTTTTTACTTGGTCAGATACCGGTGGAGCATGACCGCTACCTCGGCGCGGGTGGCGTTGTTCCTGGGGCTGAGCTTGGCGCCGCTGCCCTTGACATAGCCGCTGCCGACCGCCCAGCTCATCGCGTCATAGGCGTAATCGCTGACGGAGGCATAGTCCGTGTAGCTGCGCAGGCTGGCCGAGTTGACCGGCTTGCCCGCGAGCCGCCAGAGGATGGAGGCGATCTGCTCGCGCGTGATCTTGCCCTTCGGGCCGAACGTCGTGGTGCTGGTGCCGTTGACGACGTTGTTGCGGTACGCCCAGAGGACGGCCTCATAGTAGTAATCCGTGCTCTTCACATCCGTGAACGGGTTCGACACACCGTAGACCGACGGGGAACCGGCGTTGCGGTAGAGGATGAGGACGAAGTCGCCGCGGGTCATGCTGCCCTTCCAGCCGAAGGTGGAGGTGCCTGTGCCCTTGACGAGGCCGTATTCATTCATGAAGTCGACCGCGTTCGCCGCCCACGAGCAGGTCCGCGCGTTCACATCCGAGAAGACGGAGGAGGCCGTCTTCGAGGCCACGCGCACGGTCAGCTCGCCGCTGCCCAGCTGCGTGCCGGACGTGCCGTAGACCGTGAAGGCGAGCCGGATCTGCGTGCTGCAGTCCGCTGCGGGGAGGAAGAAGACGCTGTCGAGATACAGGTTCTTCGCGCTCGTGCCGCTGAGATAGAACTGGTCCTTGCTGTAGTCGACCGCCGTGTAGTTCTGCGCGGCGACGGAGCGGAAGTTGTAGAGCAGACGGCCTTCGCTCACCGCGGGCTGCTTGAACATCACATAAGCGGCGTTCGGGTAGGCCCGCAGAACCGCATCCGCCGCGCCCAGCGTCTTCATCGACGCGCCGGAGGCCGTGATGGAGTCGTCGCCGGAGACGGTGATGGCGGTGTAGCCCTCATACCGCGAGCCGGAGGTGCCGACAGCGGTGTAGGGGAGATAGACCGTGTACTTGGTCCGGTAGCTGCCGGTCACATAGGTGACCTCGTCGAGGTCGAGCTGCGTGTAGCTCGCCTGATAGTAGCATTTGTCGGTGGAGCTCAGCTTCGTCGTGGCCTTGGAGGTCGTGTAGGCCCAGCCGAAGATGGCGGCGTTGCTGCCGTCGTTCAGGCTGTAGGTCTTGTTGTTCATGACGACCGTCGCGCGGTTCATCGCGAACGTGACATAGTCGAGCTTTTCACCCGCCTTGCCGGAGAAGGCCTTGCTGAAATCGGATTCCAGGAAGGTCACGCTGCCGCCGAAGCTGGCGGAGTATTCCATGTCGACGCGCTCATCGCCGAGCGTCACCTTGCCCGCGGCGATCACATCGCCGTCGGCGTCATAGCCGATGTAGGTGAAGTAGGCGTTCGTCGTGCTGGTGGAGGAGGTCCGGAAATACAGGCTGGAGATCAGCTTGTTGCGCGCACCGGAGACATAGTATTTCGTCGACGAACTCACGCGGCTGCCGTTTTCATAGACCGAACCGCCGTTCGAGCCCTCGATGGTGATGGCGGAGAGCTTGCCCGCGTAGCGGCCCGTCGCGCCGTCGACGGCCTCGGAGAAGTCGTCGGGATCGAAATAATCCTCCTCATGCACCGCAAACGAGGGCGCGGAGGCCGGACTCACGCTCACGGAGAGCGGAGAAGCCTGATAGGTCGTGCCGCTGATCGTGACGGAGACCGTCACCGGTACCTGCACGGCAGTTTTGGACGTGCCGGTCGCGTAGGTATAGAGCGTGACGCTCGAAGAGCCGCTGCTCGTCGTGGTCTTCACGGCCTTGCTCGGATCGCTGCCGCCAAGATCGGCAACGCTCGCCTTGTAGGCGTTCCACGTCAGCTCCACGGACTGCTGATAGGGCACATAGCCCCGTTCCGTCATGTACTGATAGACCGTCGCGGAGACAGTGGAGGCGCTGCCGGCCGTCAGGCTCGACGGCGCGGCGCTCAGCTCGATCTTATACGCGTCCGCGACCTCGACGGTGTAGCTGGCTGTCCCGACGATAACGTCGGAGGCGTTCTTGACCGTCGCGGTGATCGTGGCCGTCCCGGCGGCGACGCCGGTCACCAGGCCGGTCGAAGCGTCGACCGAGGCGACAGCCGGGGCGCTGCTGGTATAGCTGATGGTATCAGAGGTGATCTTTTTGACGGCGCTGTTCGTGGCCGTCTTGCCCTTTTCAACCGTCAGCTTCTGCTTTTCAAAGGTCACGGTATGGTCTTTCGTCGCCTTGACAGTCACAGCGACCTGCGCCGGTGTGGCCTGGCCGCAGCTGAGCGTGACCGCAGCCGTGCCGGTCTTCACCGCCGTCAGCGTGACAGAGCAGCTGGTCGAAGCGTCGACCGAAGCCGGGACCGTCACGACGCTCTCGTCGGACGACCGGACCGTCAGCACGTCGCCGCTCGCCGCGCCCGTGAGCGTCACGGACAGGGAAAAGGTCTTCGATTCGCCGTCAGCGTCGATCTCGACAGCCGAACTGGCAGGCGTGATCGCGTTCACGGCCGACTGCACGGTGATCGTGACGCTGCCGAGCGTCTGGGTCGTCTCACCTTCCGTCACGGTCGCTGTGATGACGGCAGTGCCGACCTTCTTAGCCGTGACGTCCATGTTGCTGATCTCAACGATATCCGCAGGACTGCTGCTGAGCTTAACGTTTGGAACAGGCGCTCCACTCGCATCAGTGACGCTGATCGTCGTATCCTCGCCGACCGCCAGCGTTGTTTTTCCAGCTGAGACTGCCTCGCCCGCGGCGAAAACCGCCGGGAGCATGGCGATGACGAGCGTCAGCACCACGAACAGGCTCAGAAGCTTTGCAAATGTACGTTTCATCCCTGTACACCTCTTTCTGCGGCGGGATCCGCCGCTTCTTTTGTGACTCCAGTTTACCGTAAGATTTAAAAATTGCAATACTTTTGTAAATAATTCAGAAATTCTTCACAACTTTCTGCGCCCGCCGCAGGAAGCCCCCGGAAACACAGGAAGACCCTTCCCGAAACAGGAAGGGTCTTCAATTATTTTTCCTTATAATAGAGCATACAGTGGCAGTAGCCCTCAAAGTCGGGGTCGGCGATCTGCTCGCGGAATTCCTTGCACATGCACTTGTTTTCCTCTGTCCGCGCAAGCCTGCACGGGCAGTAGCCGCCGGTGCGCTTGAGCCCCTCCTTGACGCGGGCGACGACCTCCTTGTCCTCGTTCAGCCGGACCTTCACAGCGCTTCCAGCTCCTTCTTGAGCGCGTCCTTCTCCCGGTAGCCGACCAGACGCTTCACGACCTTGCCGCCCTTGATGCACAGCAGCGTCGGGATGGACTCGATGCCGAATTCCATCGCCAGATCGCGCTCGTCGTCGACGTTGACCTTGCAGAACTTCACGCCGTCCATCTCGCCGTCCAGCGCTTCCATCACAGGCGCGAGCATCATGCACGGGCCGCACCAGCTGGCCCAGAAATCGACCACGACAGGCGTTTTGGCCTGCATGACCTCCGTGTCAAAGTTATCCAGATTTACAATTGTCATGTTGTGTGCCCTCCTTGTATCCTTAGAATTCCGCAGCCTGCCGGCTTTATCCCTCCAGCCGGCCGCAGATGGCCTGCGCGGCGGGGATCTGCTTCATGGCCAGCAGCGACTGGCGCATGATAAGGCGTTCTTCGTCGTTTTCCAGCAGCTCCTTGCAGAGCGCGGCGATGTCCTCCGGCGTGCCGGCCGTGGCCGCGCCGCCGTGGGAGACGAAGAAATTCAGGTTCGGCGTCTCGCATCCGCCCACCACGTTGACCAGCACCATCGGCAGTCCCTTGACCATGGCCTCGGTCGTGCTGATGCCGCCGGGCTTGGTGAGAAAGAGATCTGCGCTGTCCATCAGGACGGAGACGTTGCTGATAAAGCCGCGGATGTGGATGTTGGGCTTGTCCGCGAACCTGCGCTCCATGCGCCGCAGAAGCTGTCGGTTGCTGCTGCAGGCTACAGTCACATCATACTCCGGCGGGAGCGAATTTGCAAGCAGCTCCGTGATTCTTTCCATCGGCCCGCAGCCCATGCTGCCGGTCATCATCACCAGATGCCGGTGCGAGGGCTCGAGCCCCACGGCGAGCTTCGCCTCCCGGTTCGGCAGGCAGGTATAGAGCTCCTCGCGCACGGGGATGCCGCAGGGGAGGATGGTCTCCGGCCGGACGCCGTTTTTTTCGAATTCCGCGCGCAGCGACGCGTCGGGGATGACGCAGGTGTCCAGCTGCATCCGGTCGCAGGAGGGGCTTGCGGTGTAGTCCGTGGCGATGAACATGGTCCTGACCTGCAGCGGCTGCTGCCGCTGGATGAACGTGAGCATCAGCGCGGGGAACAGATGCACGCACACCACCGCGTCGTATCCGCCCTGCACGATGGCCGCGCGCAGCCGCTTGCACCCGCGCCGCAGGATGCGGCAGGCCGCAGACGACTCGTCAAACGACGCCGGGTGCTCCTCCGCGTACTGATAGCCCTTGTTGTAGAGCTTCGGGAAATAGCGGTAGAAGCGCACATGCCAGTTGCTCACAAAGCGGCTCGTGCCCTTCGACACGTACAAGAGCGCGTCGTCGGTCTCGTAGGTGTGGCCGCGGCGCTGCAGCTCCGTGCCGATGGCCCGGGCGCAGGAATTGTGCCCGCCGCCGGTATTGCAGCTGAGGATCAGGACTTTCATGCTTCTTTGCTCCTTTTTGCGCACATCCGCTCATACAGCCGCACAAGGCGGGGGCGGTTATAGCGCTGAATGATGAGAAAAACCAGATTACCGAAAATGGCGTAGATCAGATATAAAAGGATGCCGCCCGCGCCCGGCCAGATGGCAAGCAGCCCGAGCCCCGCCAGAATGAGCAGCGCGTGCGTGGCCTCCGCCGCGCAGGTCTCGCGGATCATGACGAGCAGCGTCTGCTCGTCCGGCCGGGCCGGGATCTTCTTGGCGGGCATGAGCTTCGGGAAGATCCGGCTCATATCCGGTACGCGGCTCTGCCACTTTGCAATGCTGATGGCCTCGTAGATCTTCCCGCCCTTTTCAAACGCAAAGCTCCGGTAAGGGAAGCGCGTATAGTCGAACCACTCCTTCGGCACGAGCCTGCCCAGCACAAAGCTCACCACGCCCAGCCCCGCCGCATAGCACAGACAATAAATAAACCGCATCGGTGCTCCTTTCTGTCTTCGGAAAGGCTCCCCTCCCAGGGGAGCTGTCAGCCGCAGGCTGACTGAGAGGTCGCCGCAGATTTGATGCGACCTCTCCGTCTCGGCTTTGCCGAGCCACCTCCCCTGGAAGGGGAGGCTTGGGATTTGCGCACTCCAAAGGCTTCCACTATGAGGGGAAGGCATGGGCTGCCCACAGATATTCTCCACCATCATACCAAACCCCGCCCTTCTTTCCTATGGTCAGTTTTTTGTTTCTGCCCAGCCGCGCGGAGCGGCGAAAATTCGTGATTTTTCATGAAATTGGAACATTCCCGTTGCCGGATGCGTCAAACTATGGTATCCTGAAAGCAAGCACAGACGCAGATACCATTTATTATTCTGTCAGTAAAGGAGCGTAAACAAATGGGACTTATCAAAGCAGCTCTGGGCGCCGCGGGCGGCGTGATGGCCGATCAGTGGCTTGAGTATTTCTATTGTGATTCTCTTCCGGAAAGCGTCATGGCTGTCCGCGGCCAGAAGCGGACCTCCGGCCGCAGCAGCAACACGAAGGGCTCGGACAACATCATCTCCAACGGCTCCGTCATCGCAGTCGCCGACGGCCAATGCATGATCATCGTCGATCAGGGCAAGGTCACCGAGTTCTGCGCGGAGCCCGGCGAATTCAAATACGATTCCTCGTCGGAGCCGTCGCTGTTCTGCGGCAAGCTGGGCGAGAACATCCTCGCCACCTTCAAAAACATCGGCAAGCGCTTCACCTTCGGCGGTGAGCCGCCCAAGGACCAGCGCGTCTACTACTTCAATACCAAGGAGCTCATCGGCAACAAATACGGTACGCCGTCTCCGGTGCCGTTCCGCGTCGTCGACCAGCGCGCGGGCATTGATATCGACATCGCCATCCGCTGCTTCGGCGAATACAGCTACCGCATCTGCGACCCAATCCTCTTCTACACCAACGTCTGCGGCAACGTCACCGACGGCTTCACCCGTGACCGGCTCGACAGTCAGCTCAAGACCGAGCTGCTGACCGCCCTGCAGCCCGCCTTTGCCAAGATCTCCGAGCAGGGCATCCGCTATTCTTCTCTCCCCGGCCACACCATGGAGATGGCCGACGCCCTCAATGACGTCCTGTCCTCCAAGTGGCGCAACCTCCGCGGTCTCGAGATCGTCTCGTTCGGCGTCTCGTCTGTCAAGGCGAGCGAGGAAGACGAGAAGATGCTCAAGGAGATGCAGCGCAACGCCGCCTTCATGGACCCGACAAGAGCCGCCGCGCACCTCGTCGGCGCGCAGGCGTCCGCCATGCAGGCCGCCGCGAACAACCAGAACGCAGGCCCCGCCATGGCTTTCATGGGCATGAACATGGCCGGTCAGGCCGGCGGCGTGAACGCGCAGAATCTCTACCAGATGGGCGCGCAGCAGCCTGCCCCCGCCGCGGCCGCCCCGGCTGCTCCGGCCGGCGCCTGGACCTGCCCGCAGTGCGGCAAGACGGCGACGGGCAAGTTCTGCCCCGAGTGCGGCGCGAAGAAGCCCGAGGCCGACGGCTGGACCTGCCCGACCTGCGGTAAGCTGAACAAGGGCAAGTTCTGCGCCGAATGCGGCACGAAGAAGCCCGCCGGCACGCCGAAGTACAAGTGCGACAAGTGCGGCTGGGAGCCCGAGGATCCGACCCATCCGCCGAAGTTCTGCCCCGAGTGCGGCGACCCGTTCAACGACGGCGATATCATTGTGTAATTCTGACTGAAATTTGAGTCCCTGCCCGCGCTCTGCGCGGGCAGACGCATATCAGGAGGTTTTCTCTTCTATGGCAGATCAGATCACCAACTATCAGTGCCCCGCCTGTACCGGCCCCCTGCATTTCGTGGGCGCGTCCGGACGGCTGGAGTGCGACTACTGCGGATCGAGCTACTCCGTCGACGAGATCGAAGCCCTCTACCAAAGAAAAGATGCGCAGGCCGCGGCCGAGACCGCCGCGGCGGATGAAGCCGCCGCAGCGCCGGACGGCGACGAGGGCGCCTGGACCGCGCCCGAGGGCGGCGACTGGGCCGAAGACGGGATGCAGAGCTATACCTGCCCGTCCTGCGGCGCGGAGCTCGTCTGCGACGCGTCGACCGCCGCGACCAGCTGCCCCTACTGCGGCAACCCCTCGATCGTCCCCGGCCGCCTGTCCGGCGCGCAGAAGCCGGACTATATCATCCCCTTCCGCCTCAGCAAGGCCGACGCCGTCGCCGCCCTCAAAAAGCATTACCAGAAAAAGCCCCTTCTGCCCAAGGCCTTTTCCGCGCAGAACCATATCGAGCAGATCCAGGGCGTCTACGTCCCGTTCTGGCTCTTCAGCGGCAGCGCCGAGGGCGACGTCACCTACAAATGCACCTGGTCGATGACCCGCCGCGAGGGCGATTACGACGTGACCGACACGCAGCACTACCTTGTCCGCCGCGCAGGCTCTGTCACGTTCGAAAAGATCCCCGTCGACGCCTCGAGCAAAATGCCGGACGAAAATATGGACTCCATCGAGCCGTTCGACTATCAGGCTCTCAAGCCCTTCTCCAACGCGTATCTGCCGGGCTTCCTGGCCGATCAATACGACGTGAGTGTCGGACAGAGCGCTTCCCGCGCCGATACCCGCTGCAAAGCCAGCTGCGAAAGCGCCCTGCGCAGCACCGTCACCGGCTATACCACCTGCACCCCGGAGACGCAGACCGTCCGCATCCGCCGCGGCCAGGTGCAGTACGCGCTGCTGCCGGTCTGGATGCTGCATACGAAGTGGAAGGGCAAGGACTACCTGTTCTCCATGAACGGGCAGACCGGCAAGCTGACGGGAGACCTGCCCGTCTCGTGGGGCCGGTTCTGGGCGTACTTCGCCGGGATCGCAGGCGGCCTCGCCGCCGTGCTGTCCGTGCTGCTGTTCGCGCTGTAAGGAGGGAACCGGGATGAAAAAACGCATCATTTGCCTGCTTGCCGCCCTGCTGCTCCTGCTCGGGCTGAGCGTCTCGGCCTCCGCGGCCGTCTATGCCAACGTGATCGACACGGCAGAATTGCTGAGCGAGAGCGAAGCGGAAGCCCTCGACGCGCGCTGCAGCGAGCTCGAGCAGACCTACGGCTGCGGTGTCTACCTCGTGACGGTGGACGACTATACGGCCTATTATTCCGCCGATTCCATCGAATCGTTCGCCGAGTCCGTCTTCCTGGACCTCGGACTTGGCGCAGGGGAGGAGCAGGACGGCGTCCTGCTCGTGCTCAGCATGGCCGAGCGGGATTACGATATCTGCGCCCACGGCACGATCGGCAACCGCACCTTCACAGACTACGGCAAGGGCGTGCTCGCCGAGCGCTGGTTCCTCGAGCCCTTCAGCCGGGACGACTGGTCCGGCGGCCTTGCCGCCTTCCTCGACGGCTGCGAAGAATACCTGCGCATGGACGCCGAGGGCGCGCCCTTCGACCAGGGCACCGACCCGGAGCGGCTGGGGGATCTGGCCGTGGTCAAGTGGCTGGTCGTGATCTTCGTGCCGCTGCTGACGGCGCTTGTCGTCTGCCTCGTCATGAAGGGGAAGATGAAGTCCGCCCGCCTGCAGACCCAGGCCGACGCCTATATCACCCAGGACAGCCTGCGCCTGACCCGTCAGGACGACCGCTACATCACCACCACCCAGACCCGCGTCAAGATCGAGACCGCCAAGTCCGGTGGCACCTCCGTCAACTCCGGCGGCTTCTCCCACAGCAGCGGAAAGTTCTGAAAAGCAAAAAAGAGCCTGTTTCCATCCGGAAACAGGCTCTTTTCATATTTATTTCTGCGCGGCCTTCTTTTTTGCCGCCTCGTTGGTGTCCATGCTGCCGCGGAAGACGACGAAGGTGTCGAACAGATATTCCGTGACGAAATTGAGCAGCATGTTCATGACCGTGACCAGATATTCGTTCCACCCGCAGCTCTCCACCAGCCAGTTGCCGAGGATCGTCGACAGCGGCGTGAACACGGCGTAGTAGCCCAGCACCATCGCCATGGCCTTCGGCACGTTGTTGGCGCTCTGGAAGGTGAACTTCCGGTTCAGCGTGAAATTCCACACGACCGACGCCACCAGCGCGATCAGATAGCATGGCCAGTAGCTCCACCGGCAAAGCTCGTTGAGCGCCGTAAACAGCCCAATCTGGATCACCCCCGCCGAAGCCGAAAACAACACAAACTTCACCACCCGCCAGAGCTCTTTCTTCTTTTCCTTCCTCATGGTGTTGTCCTTTCTGAATTTCAGATATCTTCCCGCCGCAGGGGAAAGCTTTGGCTGTCCTGCGGATATACGTGATTTTATTGTATGGTTTTTCCCGCGTTCCCGCAAGTGTCAATTTTGGACGAAAGGACCGGGCAAAATCTGTTCAGGTTTCCAACTGGCGAAATCCGGATGGTATGTTACAATAATATTGTTGTTATGGAAACCAATGATGGATGGGGAGAAATGGAATATGGAGCACACAAGGTGGTTTAAGGACAAGGTTTTTTATCAGATCTGGCCGAGGAGCTTCCGCGACGGCAACGGCGACGGGATCGGCGATCTGTGGGGCGTATTGGAGAAGCTGGATTATCTGCAGGAGCTGGGCATCGACGGCGTGTGGTTCTCGCCGCTGTATCCCTCGCCCGGGGCGGACTGCGGGTACGATATCTCCGACTACATGGACATCGCACCGGAATACGGCGGCATGGAAGCCTTCCGGGCCGTGCTGGACGGGCTGCACCAGCGCGGGATGAAGCTGATCATGGATCTGGTCGTGAACCATACGAGCGACGAGCACGAATGGTTCCAGAAATCCCGGCGGCGCATTGAGCCGTACACCGACTATTATATCTGGCGGCCCGCGAAAAAGAACGGAAAGCTGCCCAACAACTGGGACAGCCATTTTGAGGGCAAAGCCTGGCAGTGGGACGATCTGCGGCAGGAGTATTATCTGCACCTGTTCGCCGTCAAGCAGCCGGATCTCAACATGGACAACCCGCTCGTGCGGACCGAGGTCAAGAAGATCCTGAAATTCTGGCTCGACCTGGGCGTCGACGGCTTCCGGGAGGACGTCATCACGTTCATCTCCAAAAAAGAGGGACTGCCGGACGATCATCTGTTCCCGGTGTTCAAGGGCATCCGGTTTTACAACCACGGCCCGCACATCCACGAGTATCTGCAGGAGTTCCGCCGCGACGTGCTGGCCAATTACGACTGCATGACCATCGCCGAGGCCCCGCTCGTCACGCCGCAGCGCGCGCTCGACTATATCGCGGAGTCCGACACGAACGAGATCGACATGATGATCCAGTTCCAGTGCATGTGCGCCGACTGCTTCTTTACGGACTACATGCCCCGCAAATTCTCGCTGAACCGGCTGCGCCGGGCCTTCTCGAGCTGGCAGACGGAGCTCGACGGGCGCGGGTGGAACGCGCTGTATCTGGAAAACCACGACCATCCGCGCGTCATCTCGCGCTACGGCAGCGAACAGTACCGCGTGGAGAGCGGCAAGATGCTGGCGGTCAGCTATCTGTTTTTAAAGGGCACGCCGTTCGTCTATCAGGGGCAGGAGATCGGCATGACGAACTGGTATCCGGACAAAACGAGCCTCTATGAGGACGTGCAGACCCGCAACCAGCACCCGGACTGGCCGGAAGAAAAGCGGTTGGCGCTCTATCACCGTGCCTCGCGCGACTCGGCCCGCACGCCGGTGCAGTGGACCGGCGGGGAAAACGCCGGGTTCACAACGGGGACGCCGTGGTTCTATGTCAATGAGAATTATCCGGAGATCAACGTCGAGCAGGCGCTGGCCGACCCGGATTCGATCCTGAACTTCTACAAAAAGGCCCTCGCCCTGCGCAAGCGGCTGCCCGTCGTGCGCGACGGCAGCTATCAGGTCTACGAGCGGAATTCGGACGCGCTCTATGTCTACGCACGGGAGACGAAGGAGCAGAAGCTGCTGGTCGTCTGCTCGTTTACGGACCGGCCGGTGCGCTTCTGCCCGCCCTACCCATTCTCGCTGGACGATATGAAGCTGCTGCTGTGCAACTATCCGGACGCCGGGAGCGGCGCGAGCTTCGTCACGCGGCCGTATGAGGCGCGGGTCTATCTCTACGAGTAAGGCGGGACAGCGATCCGATAAAAGCTGGCAGATTGAATAAAAACGCGTGAAAATTTCATTCAACATCTACAATTTGTTCTTGCATTTGGTCTAAGTTTGCGTATAATGAGGTGTGCAAAATCATGTAGAAGAAATGAAGGAACATTTTTATGCGTACGTTGTTATCCCTGTCTGTCGCCATTCTCGCGGGTCTGCTGATGACCCGTGTTGCAAAGCCCCTGAAGCTGCCGTCGGTGACGGCGTATCTGGTCGCGGGCGTGCTCATCGGCCCGTACTGCCTGGGTCTTCTCGGCATCGAGGGGCTCGGTTTCCCGACGCAGGAGGCTGTGGACAGCCTGTCTCTGATCTCCGAGGTTGCGCTGGGCTTCATCGCGTTCTCCATCGGCAGTGAGTTCCGCGTGTCGGAGCTCAAGCATACCGGCAAGCAGGCGTTCGTCATCGGCGTTTTGCAGGCGCTGACCGCAACGTTCGTGGTCGATATCGCGCTCGTCGCCATCTCGCTCGCGACGGGCGGCAAGCTCTCCATCGCGCAGGCCATCACCCTCGGCGCCATCGCCACAGCGACGGCCCCGGCCGCCACGCTGATGGTCGTCCGGCAGTATAAGGCCAAGGGCCCGCTGGTCGACCTGCTGCTGCCGATCGTCGCGCTGGACGATGCGGTCGGTCTGGTGGTGTTCGCGGTGTCGTTCGGCATTGCGAAGGCACTCAATACCGGCTCGTTCGACGTGATCTCCATCGTCGTCGATCCGCTCATCGAGATCGTCTGCTCGCTGGCGCTCGGCGCGCTCGGCGGCTGGGTGCTGACGCAGCTGGAAAAGCTGTTCAACTCCAACACGAACCGCCTGAACATGACCATCGCCTTCGTCTTCCTGACCTCGGCGCTGGCCATGGCGGAATTCAAGATCGGCCCGGTCACGATCGGCTTCTCGTCGCTTCTGACGTGCATGATGCTCGGCACGCTGTTCTGCAACCTCTGCCCGCTGTCGGGTGAGATCATGGAAAAGGCCGACCGGTGGACGAGTCCGCTGTTCGCGGCGTTCTTCGTCATCTCCGGCGCAGGGCTGGATCTGGGCGTGTTCAAAGACGGTGTGATCGTTCTCATCGGCGTTGTGTATATTCTGACGCGCTCGCTTGGCAAGTATCTCGGCGCGCATTACTCCGCAAAGCTCATGAAATGTGAGCCGCAGATCTGCAAATATCTCGGCATCACCCTGCTGCCGCAGGCCGGCGTCGCGCTCGGCATGTGCGTGACGGCGCGCCAGCTCGGCGCGGAGGGCGACCTCATCCGCAACATCACGCTGTTCGCCATCCTCATCTACGAGCTGGTCGGTCCGCTGCTGACCAAAATGGCCCTGCAGGCCGCCGGCGAGATCCACCCGATGGAAGACGCCGTCAAGAACCGCCGCCAGATCAATCTGGAAAAGGCAAACGCAGGGAAGAAATAAGGCAGAGCAGCAGCCAATCTCCTGCGCCGGTGCGAGTCCTGCACACGGGAGAGGCAGCAACAAAAAGTACAGAAAAATCCGGAAGAACCCTTTATAGACTGGGTTCTTCCGGATTTTCTGCTGGTTTCACCACGATTGTCAGAGTTTATGAAAAAACCTGGTGTCCGACTGATTGGAAAAATAGCCAGATTCCATCTTGTCAAAATATTATTCGTATGGTATCCTGATAATGAATAGTACAAAGTCTTGATATTGCAATGTACAAAAATGCAAGTTGGAAGGCGAGGTGTATGCGCGGTAAAACGGCTCCCCGGGCAGCTGGAGCCATCCAGCACAGGCAACCGCGGCAGATGGACGACAAAGCCTCTGCGCGCAAGACACAGAGAAAACGACGCGATTGACAGGGAGGTACGAAGATGAAGAAACGATTGATAGCGCTGCTGCTTGCGTTTGTGATGGTGCTTGGCCTGACGGCAACGGTGTTTGCCGAGGGCGGCATCAGCATAGCGAGCATCCAGCCGGAAGCAAATACCCACACCTACATTTTCCAGGCGGGGGGGGGGTAGAAATTGGAAGGCAAATCATCAAGCATGACGAATCGCTGAAGGATCCGGGCGTACCGTCTGCCCCGGCGGGAAAGCGGTTTGTCCGCTGGGATCCGGCGGTCTCCTTCGGTATGCCGGTCTCCGTGACACAGACCCAAACGATCACGGTACAGGCGATTTTTGAAACAGTCTATACCGTCTATTTCTGCTACAAAGACAGGACAGTCGCGACAAAGGAACTGACGGATACCCAGCCGTCCGTATCGACGGGCGATGTGCTCGTACCGGTCGGGGCGGATGAGAAGCTGACCGGCTGGTATATCGGCGAAACACGGTATGAAACCGTTTCAAAGGCGGATTTTCCGGCTGGCAGCGATACGCTGACCCTGACCGCCAGAGTGGACAAGGGGTACTGGATCCATTTTAATTCGGACGGCGGCAGCTACGTTGCGCCGCAGTTTGTGACCGGCAATACGATCCAGCCTGCCGACCCGGCCAGACCCGGTTTCTCGTTTGAAGGCTGGTACGAGGAAAGCGGAAATCGGTTCACATTTGGAAGCCCGCTGACGAGCAATATCACGCTGATTGCCCACTGGACGAGCAATACTTCCACAAAGTACACCGTCATCCACTGGCAGGAGAATGCTGACAACAACGAATATGCCCTCCGGGAAAGCGAGGAGAAATCCGGCGCGACCGGAGCACCCACCAGTGCTGCCGCAAAGAGCTACCAGGGCTTCACCGCGCAGACCATCACCCAGCAGACCATCAACGGCGACGGCTCAACCATCGTCAATGTCTATTATAAGCGGAATGTGTATGAAGTGAAGTTCTATGTGGATAAAGGATGGTGGAGTTATAACTGGGAAGAAAATACTGATTACCGCATTACTGCCAAGCATGGTGCGAATATCAGCAAAAAGTGGCCGGGAGGAAGCTGGGCCACCTCGCCGGGCGGATCGACCTTTCAAGCCAACATCGATACCATGCCGCTGAACGGAGCCAAATTCTACGAAACCAGCCAGGGAAACGCGAAAGCGTACTACTATCTGCAGAGTCTTGCAGGTAACTATGTGCTGGACCATACGGACACCGGCGGAAGTAGCGGGTCAAAGGTAACGAATGAAGATCGCTATTCGATCACCGGCTTTACCTGCAATACGGCAATGAGCGCCAAAAATGGAGACAGCTACAACGGTGCAAAATTCTATTATGACCGTAACAGCTACCAGATCGTCTTCATGAATCACGGCAGCAAGGAGAAAGAACTGGTCAGAAAATATGAGCAGTCTATTGCCGATGCCGGTTATACGCCGACCGCTCCGGCCAATATGCAGGACTATACATTTGGCGGCTGGTTTGACAACCAAAAATGCGAGGGCAGCGCCTATGTCTTCACCGGTAAGAAGATGCCTGCCCACAATCTCACACTCTACGCCAAATGGGTCCCAAAGACCTACTCGGTGACGGTGTATGACGTTGATCGGACAACGGTCCTCGAGACGTTTGACGTTCCGATGGGAAGGACCATCCTGGAAAACCAGATGCCGGAAGACAAGGTCACGCTTGGTACAGGAGATTCGTTCCTCGGCTGGATGGACATGCAGGACCATATGCCGTTCCACTTCGATACGAGGATCCATCGGGACTATAAGCTCTATGCCAAAACAGGCAATGCAGAGAAATTTATGGTAACATATGTCCTTGGCGGCGGTTCTGGCAATGCACCTGTCGATTCCAACAGGTATGCAAGAGGCGCACAGGCTGTTGTTCTGCCAGCGGCAGGCGTAACACCGCCGGCGGGCAAGGTCTTCCTGTACTGGAGTGCGGCGGGAGACAGCACGCGCTGCTATCCCGGCGGAAAACTGACCGTGACCGGCAATATGACGCTGACGGCGGTCTATGGGCAGACGACGGAGGCTGTCAGGGTAACCTACCACAGCAATTTTGCGCCGGACGAGACTTACACGACAGCAGACATGCCGAATAACAGCACGATCACGCTGCCGGGATATACTGGCCTTGGCCTTCCGGAAAATCCGGGATATACCTTCGCCGGATGGAACACGCAGGCCGATGGATTTGGTACGACATACCAGCCCGGCGGCAAGGTGCTTGTGGACACAATGGATCCCGGCAACCACCTCTATGCGATATGGGAGAAGGGCAGCTATCTGCTGACCATCCATTACGTATATGCGAGCGGCGGAGAAGCGAAGCCGGACCACACCGAAGAATTTGATTTCGGCGCTCCCTACAGCGTCCCCTCACCATCAATTCCCGGCTATACGGCAGACAAGCCTGTTGTGACCGGTACAATGCCTGCAGCACCTGTTACAGTGACTGTCACATATACGGCAAGCACCGGCACGCCGTATGAGGTCCATCATTATCTCGAACGTCTGGAAGGCGCGTATCCTTATGTGCCAAATGAAAAGGATAACCTGCGGGGCGAGACTGGTGCGTGGACAGCAGCTGCGGCAAAGAGCTACAATGGCTTTACGCCGAGGGAATTTGCGCAGGAAAGGATCAAGGCCGACGGTTCGACGGTCGTAAAGATCTTTTATGACCGCAACAGCTATCTCCTCACATATAAAGACAGTCTCAGCGCAGGAGTCTATGCATCGCAGACCTACAAATACGGCGCGGCAGTAACCGCCATTGCGGATCCGACAAAGACAGGCTACACCTTTACCGGCTGGAGTCCCGCGGTTCCCGACAAAATGCCGCCCGTGGCGCTGACCGTCTATGCCCAGTGGAGAAAGACCACGCCGGATACGGTCGTCTTTGACCCGAACAACATTAACGGAAAAACGCTGGCCGCAAAGTCGCTGACGGTCTACTCCGGCTCCGCGCCGTGGGAGACCTTCGAGGTCGTCGTCAAAGAGCCTGCCGGGACACAACGTTCTTCCGGTACAGTCAGACTGTCCGGCGGCAGCCAGTCCGCCAGCTTTACCGGCTTTGACCTCATCACGTTCCCAGCGGCAGGGACCTATACCTTTACCGTCGGCGAGGTCGACCGGAACACCCGGTATATGAGCTATGACCGGAATCTGTACACGCTGACGGTCAAGGTTGAGGAAAAAGGCGGGATGCTTGTGATCAGCGATGTGTATTACACGAATGCCGCAGGCCGCTCCTACCGGGATTTCCCAATCGTCTTCTCCAACACATACGGCGGCTATACGCCATATGTCCCCGTTGTCCCGCCCAAAACGCCGGACAAGCTGAACGCGGATGATCACTTTGCCTATGTGATCGGCTACCCGGACGGCGGTGTACATCCGCATGCCACGATCACCCGCGCGGAGACGGCTACCATCTTCTTCCGCCTCCTGACGGAAAAGACGCGGAAGGACAATCTCACGAAATACCATTCGTTCCGCGACGTTCCGCAGGGTGCGTGGTACAATGCAGCGGTCGCCACCATGGCAAAGCTCAAGATCATCACCGGCTATCCGGATGGCACGTTCCAGCCTGACGCGCCGGTCACCAGAGCGGAGTTTGCCGCGATTGCTGCCCGCTTCGATGAGAAGTCGGCCAGAACGACGGCCTCCTTCCGGGATATCTACGGGCATTGGGCGGAACGGTATATTTCCCGCTCGGCGGAGCTGGGCTGGATCCGGGGTTATACGGATAATACGTTCCGCCCGGATCAGAGCATCACCCGCGCCGAGGCGATGGCGCTCATCAACCGTGTGCTGAACCGCAACCCGGAAAGCAAGGACGATCTGCTTCGCAGCATGAACATCTTCAACGACAATCTGGACACTGCCAAATGGTACTACCTGGATGTGCAGGAGGCGGCAAACAGTCACGATTTTATCCGTAAGGCCAACGGGTATGAGATGTGGAAGAAGCTGCGTGCAGATCCGGACTGGAAAGCGCTGGAGCGGTAAAAGAAAGAGCAGGAGAGTACACCCATGGGGATGCCGCGCCTGCGGCATCCCCGACCATAAACGAGGAAGGAAAGAAGACGTATGAAAGCAACCGGGATCGTCAGAAGAATCGATGAGCTTGGCAGGATCGTCCTGCCGATTGAGCTGCGGCGGACGATGGATATTGAGGAGCGGGACAGGGTCGAGATCTATCTGGAGGAAGATCTGATTATTGTCCGTAAGTTTGAGCAGACCTGTCTGTTCTGCGGCGCAGCGCGGAATCTGATTGCTTTTAAGGAGAAAAGCGTATGCAGGGACTGCATCCGCACACTCAACAAAAAAGCCGACGATTAAAAGAAGAGCCCCATATGCACAGACAGCGGAAGCACCGAACATACGGTGTTTCCGCTGTTTGCTGAAAATCAGCAGGAATAGAAAAGCATACAGGCTCCGATTCTGCGCGCTCCATCCGGATACCGAACGTGGAAGAAGCAGCGCTGACGGAGCAATTAGGAGAGACAGAGCCGGGACAGTCTGCCTTATCCTTTCACCGCACCGGCGGTGAAACCCTGGATGAAGCACCGCTGCAAAAACACGAAGATCACCGTGACCGGGACGGCCGCGACGATGGAGGCCGCAACTGGCAGGTCTGAAGGCATTTTATGGGCGGTTTCTTGACAAGAACGGCGTTTGCTGGTAAATTGGAAATATAAATAAGACAAAGACCTAATTATAAATTTGGGAAGAGGAGGATGCAGACGATGAAGAAGAGAATCATTCGCGGATGTTTGCGGATCGCAACTCTGGCGGTCGCGGGCGGTGTGCTTGGATGGCTGAGCGGCATCCTGTTCGGTGAGCGTGCGCTCATTACAGAGCTCCCCGTTGTGGTGACCCTGGGCGCGAGCGTTGGCATTTTGTCCGGTGTTGTGTTGTTCCCGGAGAAAGCATAGCTGCAGACTGCAGAGCCCCGGGGAGCAGAAGATAGGAAGCAGACAGAAGAACTGGCGCGAAACGCCGGGAAAGGAGCGGGATATGGCAATCAAGGCAATTACAACAGACAGTTTCCGG
>OMGX01000165.1_pt1 | contig 40296 bp, 31 predicted proteins | sample 1674381 | NCBI WGS metagenome assembly OMGX01 (sample SAMN05578582, study PRJEB25193) | human gut metagenome | biome: Human Microbiome; feature: human-associated habitat; material: feces | host: Homo sapiens | place: USA:Birmingham | reverse complement strand
CTTTCCCTACACGACGCTCTTCCGATCTATATGAACATAATATGTGATATTTTCTGCATTGAGTTTATAAATATGCTTTTCTTCATCATAGAGGTTCTGTTTTAATTCTTCCACACGTGCACAGAGCATCTCTCTGTTTTTTTCAGGAGAAACTCCTTCTTTTCTATGAAGCTTTAAAATCTGCCACACCTGCTCACTGATAAAATATCTGTTGTTCAGCTTACTGTAATCGTAAATACCCATCTGTATATTACTTTTTTCAACTGCCACAGAAAAATTTCGAAAAGCACTGCGAATGGAATCTGTCATTACATTGATGGAATCTGCAAGCTCACTTAGCTCCGGGATCTGTGTAATATTATCCACATAAGATTTCGATCCGTTTTCAATGTCTTTCATATCTCTGTTGATCTGATTCAGTCCTTTTACTACTTTACTGTTCGTATAATGTCTGAGAAGAATTGCCGTGATCACAAATAATAACAGAATGTATATTGCAATAAAACCTGAATCCATAAAAATTTCCCTGATCAGAAGCCTGGAAGGGTACGTTCTGATATAAACCATATCCTGATGCTCCTGTAAAAATACGCAATGTTTTTTTCCGCCAATTTTTGTATGTACCATTTCCATAGAAGACGTTGCTTCCTTCCATGGCAGCCCAATACGCTCCGCATTCTCTTCTTTGTTTGATGTATTAGTGGATGCAAGTATATCGCCGTTTTCTTTTGAAACAATATATAATTCTGCTTCTTTTTCAGAAGGGATCAAAGATACAATATTGTTCAAAGAATTCTCTTCTTTGATCTTCATCACCCTTTCGGGAACCAGACCTACCTGTATGATTCCCTTCCTGTCCTCTCTCCAGACTGCGGCATACTGCATCAGTTTATTTTCCGCAGTATTAGGCATAATCTCCTGACACATTTCCAGAGAAGAGTCTTCTAACATGGGCAAAAAATAATTCATTTGTTCCCCTGACTGAAACGTAAAATGATAATATTCCGGATGGGTTCCAAAATAGATTTCCCCTGAAAGATCAAACAGATGAATTTCATCTACCTCCAGAATATCTGCAAGCTTTTTAAGTTCATGGATATCGGTCTCTATTTCCGGATAATGCTCTACAACATAGGATGCTGTTTTCGCTCTCCGGAGACTTGTGTTTGAAAAATCTTCCAGAGCTGTGTCCAATTCATTTTGATTTTCTCTGATCAGAGTACTGACCTGGCGAAAATAATCTTCCGAGACTCTTTCCAGCTGGGCATGACTTCTGGAAAAACGAAAATAATAATTCAGAGTTATGATACTGATTAATCCTACCAGAACAATTCCAAACAGACCTCTTGTCAGGCTTTTAATCATAAATCTCCCCCTCTGTTTTTCTCATACCATAAAATAAATTCAGATAGCGGCATGGGTTTTCCATAAAAGTATCCCTGTATCATGTCACAGTCGGCTTCCTTCAGATGACGGACCTGATCTTCATATTCAATTCCTTCGGCAACCGTCTTTATTCCCAGTCCATGAGCAAGCTCTATGAAATTTGATACAATAAACCATGTTTTTTCATTTTCTTCCATAAAGAATTTTCTGTCCAGCTTAATGACGTCTATATCCAGAACCTTCAAAATCCCCAAAGAAGAAAATCCATATCCAAAATCATCCAGCGAACACAAGATCCCATTCTCATGAAAGGTATCTATCATCTTTTTGATAGCCGGAAGCTGATGGTCTTCTATCATAATTGATTCCGTCATTTCAATTTCTAAAATGCCGTCCGGGATATGATATTTTTCCTTTAGAGTAATAATATGATTCACAAATTCCATACTTCCGGTCTTTAAATGTGCTCTGGACAAATTTACAGAAACCGGAAATATTTCTTTCTTTTCTTTTTTTCGCAGATCCATCAGTTTACATACATGTTCAAACACATAAAGGTCCAAACGACAGATCATTCCGTTTTTTTCAAATAAAGGAATAAAATCAGATGGGTAGATCATTCCCTCTTTCGGATTTTTCCAACGGATCAATGCTTCTGCTGCCGGATTTTCTTCACAGTTTAAATATACCTTAGGCTGAAGATATATCTCAAATTCTTCTTTTTCAAGAGCGGTTTCAAACATTTCACTAAGCTGCTTATCATACAATTCTTTTCTGACAAGTGTATTATCATAAAAAGTACATGTATTTTTTCTTTGACCAAATCCCGCTGCACGTCTGGCTTTTCCCTGACACAAACGTATTTCTTCTGTGATGTCTTCAATAACATATATACCTATGGAAAAATCAAAATTAAACTTTGTCTTCTTTATCTCAGAACAATTTTTAAAAGAATCGATTCTCTCTACCAGATCTGAGATTCTTGTTTTTAATTCATCTTCTGAGGTATAACGAAGCAAAAGGAAATAGTGATCTATCTCACTTCTTGCTGCACATTCATCTGGTGCAAGTATCTCTAACATGCTGCCGTATATGTATTTCAGAACTTTATTTCCCTCTGTGATCCCCCATCTTTCGTTCACCTGTTTAAAATTTATAATATTAAAAAATACAACCGCATAGCTGCCAGGCTCTGCCTCTGAAATCATTCTACTGCCTTCCATCTGGAGTGCCAGACTGTTCACTCCATTTGTTATAGGATCCACAAACGCAAAATCTTTTAATTGATGGATCATTTTTTTCTGAGATTTATATATGTATCTAAGAACAGCAATAAAAACACATGCGCTGAATAAAATAATGGAAATGAAATATATAATAGGTCTGGTGCTGGTTTTGCTAAGAATATCCTGGGGAACTACCGTCAAAAGAACCCAGTCGTTTACATACAATGGCCGGACAGACACAAGTATCCTGGAATTTTGTCTGTCTTTAACCTCAAAAATCCCCTGGTAATTCTCCTTTAATTTTTCAAGGATAAGGTTTCCAAGACACTCTTCCTTCTGACTTCCTTTTCCGATATACACATCATAAATAGTTTTCTGTTCTTCTTCCGGACTGAAAACAACCTTTCCCTCCTTGTTTACGATCAGAGATTGTCCTCTGCCCTGGAAGTCGGTGTTAGCCAGAAGTTTTTCTACTGTACTATAATTTTTTACCCCGATCAAAACAGTCTTCTCCTGTTTTTGTATCGGAGAAGAAAAAATAATTTTATGATTAGGAATATAGGAAATAAGCGTTTTTTCATACATCTCCGGATGTTCTTCTATCCATTCATAAAATAAGTCACAAAAGACTGGCTCAGAAAATTCCATCTCATCAGATCCGATAACAGCAATCCCATCCAGATTCCATGTATCTGCTTTTCGTTTCAGCAATTTCTCTGTCAGCAAAAATTCCGGCATTCTGGAAAATGAGTCAGCCATTTCTTCTATGCAAATATGATTTTCTTTTAAAATATATGCGACATTGGAAACCGCATGAGTGCTCACATCAGAAACATATCGTCTTGTCTCACCGATCAGTTTTTGTTTCATATACAAGGTATTGAAAAAAAACAACATAATAATGCCTAAAAGGGCACAACTGATTAAAAAAACTCCTTTTTTATTAAAGGAAACTTCTCCAGGAAGAGTTTCCTCTCCATTCATTATATTTTTATTTTTCACAGCCATTTCTTTCATAATACTCTCTTCCATAAAAATCATTACATATATCCTAATAATATAAGTATATTATATATGTTTCCGTAAAACAAGAAAAAGACCAGTTTCCAACTGATCTTTTTCCTTACTTCTGCCGCTTTCTATACAGTATTTTTCTTTATTTAAAGTATCAGGCAAACTGACTCATATAAAGAGCTGCATATTTTCCATTCTTCTTCATCAGCTCCTCATGATTTCCCACTTCCTTAATGTCTCCGTCTTCCATATAAAGGATCATATCTGCATCCCGGACAGTAGAAAGACGATGGGCGATCACAAAACTGGTACGGCCCTTCATCAGCTCTGCCATAGCTTTCTGGATCAGAACCTCTGTATGTGTATCTACATTGCTAGTAGCCTCATCCAGGATCATGATCTCAGGATCAGAAGCGATAGCCCGGGCAATAGTCAGAAGCTGACGTTCTCCCTGAGAGATATTTTCCGCGCCTTTGCTCAGCACCATATCATACCCTCCCGGAAGAGTTTTAATAAAGCTATGAGCACAGGCAGATTTCGCCGCTTCTTTGATTTTTTCTCTCTGCATATTCTCTTCTGAATATCCGATATTTTCTCCAATAGTCCCCTCAAACAGCCAGGTATCCTGAAGAACCATGCCAAATCGGTTACGAAGTTCCTCTCTTGTCATGTCCGTAATTTTGACACCGTCTACTTTAATGGAGCCTCCGTTTACCTCATAGAAACGCATCAGAAGATTGATAAGGGTAGTTTTTCCGGCGCCTGTCGGACCTACCACTGCAACCTTCTGTCCAGGCTTTACTGTCAGATTGATTCCATTCATAAGAAGGTGCTCTGGTGTATATCCAAATTTTACGTTTTCAAAAGTAACCTGTCCGCTTCGGTCGTCAGGAACCACACACTGTTCACTGTCCGGAATCTCCTCTTCTGCATCCAGAAGACTGAAAATACGATTACCTGCTGCCGCTGCCGCTCCAAAACTTCCTACCATTCCTGCAATGGCAGAAAACGGCTCCGCGAAACGCCATGTGTATTCCAGCATAGCCTGCACGTTTCCTACGGCAATTTTTCCGGCAATGGCCCAGAGACAGCCAACGGCTGCACAAAGCACATACCCAAGATCATTTACAAGAGTTGTGATCGGACTGACTGCCCCCGCTGTCGTTTCTGCTTTTCTGGAACTGGTTTTCAGTGCGTTGTTCAGTCCGGCAAATGCCTTCTTTGCACGTTCCTGATAATTAAAAGTCTGTACCACTGACTGTCCATTATACATTTCTTCTACATAACCGTTCAGTTTTCCCAGCAGTTCCTGCTGTTCCCCATAATATTTCTCACTGGCCTTCATTACTCCTGCCGCGCTCAAAAGAGACAGAGGAACCATAATGATCGGAATCAGAGACAATGGCGGACTGATCAGCAGCATCATGATCAAAACACCTGCCGCCGTTGTCACCTGAGTCACTACCGCGGTCAGATTCTGACTGATGGTATTATTGATAGTGTCTACATCATTGGTAATCACACTTAATATGTCTCCATGAGTATGGGCGTCATAATAATTCAATTTTAAACGATGCATTTTCTCATCGATCTCTCTTCGGATGGTCTGCATCACATTAGCCGTGATCTTTGCCATTCCAAATCCCTGCAAAAAGGAAAACAGCTGAGAAACAAAATACAGGGCAACCAGAGCTGCCAGAAGCCAGAGGATTGTTTCCCAGTAAAACACACCGTCTGCAATGCTGGCAAAAAGTGTTGTAGTCACCTTTCCCACAAGAAAAGGTGCCAGAACCATAAAAGCCGTACTGATAACCGCTGACAAAATCACCAGGATCAGACGCAGACGATATGCTTTCAGATAGCCTAAAAGGCGCTTAAATATCGTTGTATTCTTCATCTCAGACTGCCTCCTTTCCCAACTGTATCTCTGCAATTTCCCGATAAAGAGGACATGTAGTTAACAACTCCTTATGTGTTCCGTTTCCTACAATCTGTCCATCATCCACCACCAGAATACGATCTGCATCCAGAATCGTGCTGACTCTCTGCGCTACCATGATCACCGTCGCATCTCCAATACTCTCTTTCAGGTTCTGACGTAGCTGACGGTCTGTTTTCATATCCAGCGCAGAAAAACTGTCGTCAAACACATAAATCTCCGGCTTTTTCATCATTGCTCTGGCAATTGCCATACGCTGCCTCTGTCCTCCGGATAAATTCGTTCCTCCCTGGGCAATAGCATCATGATATCCCTGTTTCTTTTTGCAGATGAACTCATCTGCACATGCAATCTTTGCCGCCTGCTTCCAGTCTTCCTCCGTGCCATTTTCCTTTCCAAAATTCAGATTCTCTGCAATGTCTCCGGAAAACAGCACATTTTTCTGCGGAACGTATCCGATCAGAGAACGAAGATCCTCCATACGATATTCTTTCGCATTTACTCCATCGATCAATACCTCACCGAACATTGGATCATACAGCCTTGGAATCAGTTTTAATATACTGGATTTACCACGTCCGGTTCCTCCTATAATGGCAGTTATCTCTCCGGGGTTTGATACAAAGCTTATATCTTTCAAAATGGGCTCATCTGCTCCCGGATATGCAAATGTCACATGTCGAAACTCTACTGTGGCATGTGCCGGACGTTTTTCCAGCGGAAAACTTCCGTCCCTGATCGAACTTTCTGTTTCCAGAACTTCTGAAATTCGTTTTGCACAGGCATAGCTGGTAGGAAACATCATGATCACCAGTGACAGCATCATTACAGAAGTCAGCACCATACTGATATACTGGCTGTTTGCCACCAGAGAGCCTACTTCCATGGCACCTGTATTCACATAATATGCACCCATTCCCAGAACAGCAGCTGTAGTAACGCCAAAAATCACACTGATCATTGGCATTAAAAGACTGGTAATACGGCCTGCTGTCATCGCAGTCATGGCATAATCAGCATTAGCCTCCTCAAAACGACTGCTCTCTGCTTTCTGTTTATTAAAGGCACGGATCACACGTACACCTTCCAGAGACTCCAGAAACAGCCGGTTGATCTGATCCAGTTTTTTTCTCAGGCGAATAGAATACCGGGAGGCTAAGATCATTATGATGGTCAGTGCAATAAGAAGCACGGGAATTGCCACCAAAAGCACAGAGCTGACCTGTCCTCCTGTAGCAGCAGAAAACACAAGTCCTGCAACCGCCATCATAGGGGCAAGCAGACCCACACGAAGCAGAAGAGTCAGAAAGTTCTGCACATTAGTAATATCTGAAGTACTTCTGGTAACAAGACTTGCTGTGCCAAATTTGTCCATTTCCACAGCAGAAAACTCCTGTACTCTGGAAAAAACCTGATTTCTCAGCTGTGCTCCAAAATCTGTCGATATATAAGAGGCAATCTTAACAGACAAAAAGCTGATAATGCAGGACAGCACCGTAATGCCTGCCATAATTGCTGCATACATCCAAATGACACTGTTTTCGCTTTCCGCAACTCCATGACTTATCATCTGTGCCAGAAAAGAAGGCAGGAGCATCTGCCCTACAGCCGAAAACAGAACCAGTAAAAACAGCCCTAAAACCTGTTTTGGTTTTAACTTTACTTTTGAAAATATTGTTTTCATAACAGCTGAATCTCCTTTCTCTTTATACTTTTGCACTTTTTATGATTTTCATCCCGGACAGTTTAAAGAACAGTGCTCCAAGAGCATATTTCTGTAAAGAAATATAGTCCTCCTGCGAAACCTTTCCTCCATAATTAAGGATTTCCATCTCTCCACTAGCTCCCTCAATAAAAATATCTGAAGAAGTAAATCCGTTTTTCAGATAAAATTTTCGCCGCGCAGTCCTCTGATCCCGATTCTCCGCTGTGTCGTCCAAACGCTCAATCAGAAGAACAATCTTTTTATCCGCATATTCCCTGCATACATTCTGCATAATATAGCTTCCTGTTCCCTTACTCCTGATTTTGGAAGACACTGCCAGATAATCTACCATAATCATGTCTTTATACGGAATAAGCACTGTAAATCCCAAAAGCTGATCTTTTTCCACAGCTGCCATAACAACTGCTTTTTTCTTTTTAACGGAATGACGCAGCGTAAAATACGGTTTTCTTTCTCTCTTTGGAAATGCCTCCATATAGATTTCCTTTATTTCCGGCCACTGCTGCTCGGTTACTGCTTTAAACTCCATAATAATCTCCTCTTTCTTCTTGATTTCTCCTTTGTCAGAAGGTATCATATAATGTACAGTAACTGTACAGTCAAGGGGGTTTTTATGGATCAAAAAAAATATTTATATTCATCTGGAGAATTTGCAAAATTTACCGGTGTCAACAAACGTACTTTACACTATTATAATGACATTGGGTTATTTCAGCCTGAAGTAATCCGGGAAAACGGCTATCATTACTATACCTGCTTTCAATTCGCTCAGCTGGAATTAATCCTCACCTTACGCAAAGTCGGGCTTTCTATTGAGGAAATCCGGGAATATGTAACAAGACCATCCGATGAGTCTTTCGCTCAGATGATGACAAAAAAGAAAAAGCTGATCGACGAATCCATCGAACAGCTTTTATCTGCCCAGACCTTTCTGGAGCAAAAAGCAGAACGCCTGAAACTGGGAATGCAGTCTCACCATGGCAAAATAGAATTATGTACTCTCCCGGAAAAGAAGCTCGTACTTTCCTCTCCGATTTCCGGACGATATGATGAAGATGATTTCTCTGTTGCCGCTGAATTTTCACTTCGTCTGAAAAAGCTCTTTCATCTTTATGACAGCTTTGGAAGCCGCATCTCCACAGACAATCTGCAAAAAGGCAATTTCACCGGCTACGATTCCTTCTTTGCCTACTGCCCTCCTGTCTCCGACACCTGGGACATAATTCTTCCTGCCGGAAGGTATCTGCGCGCCTTCTGTATCGGTGACTGGAGCAGGATTCCTGCTATTTATCAATCTATTCTTGCCTATGCCCGTGAACATGGTCTGACCCTTACCGGACATGCCTACGAAGAAGGTTTAAACGAAATGTCCATCAACGACCGCAGTGATTATATTACCATGATCACCATCCGATGCGAATAATAAAGTTTTCCTGCACCGGACCATGCTTTTTATATATCACGAATGCTGTCTTGTATAAATTTTCAGGCAGACCCAATAACTTCCTGCCATCAGAAGTCCTCCCAGGATCAAGGCAATCCCCGTCAGGATTCTTGGATCTGTCTGAAAAATCCTGCTTATCCACTGACCACGACTGGATAAACCATAAAATAATGCGACAATGATAACCATCCCCACATAAAGAATGGTTCCTTTTTTGTTTCCCAGCAGATAAAATCCAATACTGAATACTGCTGTTGCAATCAGCGATACTGCAATGCCAGCTGCCACATAAAACATTCCTGTCCGGATATCCACTGTTTTTCCCAGATATACATAGCCCAGTACCATTATCACAGAAATCACTGTGTTGATCCCCATATAAATAAAATTATCAATAAAACGCGCCATAATAATCTCTTTCTTTGTAACCGGATAAGTCAGCATGATCTCGTCAAACTGGACCTTCTCGTCCTGTTCCAGCGCCATCTGAAAAACAGAGATTGTAGTCATTGGAATACATACTACCACAAACAGCATCATCATATACCTGTTTTGCCCCATAAGGACTGCAAGTATAATCATTGCCAGATATCCCAGAATATTACTCAGCAAATTTTTAGGAATACAAAATGTATCATAAAAATCCTTTTTCACAATTCCCCACATACTATGCCTCTCCTTTCACATACATCAGCATAATGTCTTCCACAGATGCCTTTTCCATTTCCAGATCCGGAAAAACACTTAAAATCCCGTTCCTGTTTCTTACCAGAACCTTATACTCATAAGGTTCCTTTTTAAATGAAACGATATCCTCCTCCCGAAGCGACTCGAAAAAGTCTTTTCCACAATGCAGAACTCCATAATCATTCTGCAGCTCATCATAGCTTTTTACAAACTGAAGCTTTCCTTCATGAAGAAAGGCAATATAATCTGCCACTTTGTCAAGATCGCTGGTAATATGGGAAGACATCACAACCGTATGATCTTCCTCCTCTGTAAATTCCCGAATCAGTTCCAGAATCTCATCCCGAAAAACAGGATCCAGACCGCTGGTTGCTTCATCCAGGATCAGAAGTCTTGGCTTGTGGCTGAAGGCTATGGCAAACTCCAGCTTCATTTTCATTCCCTTGGAAAACTTTTTCAGCTTTTTATCTGCCGGAAGTCCAAATCGAGATAAATAAGCGTCATACTTCTCCATATCCCAGTTCCGGTAAACTCTTTTCAGCATCTTTCCAATAAATGCCGGTGTATATTCCGGATTGTAATGGCTGACGTCAAAGATAACGGCAATATCCTCTTTAATCTCCTTCTCCTGATTTCTTAACTGCTTCCCCAGAAGTTCTATCTTTTCATATTCTGCCTTTATCAGCCCAAGCATAGACTGGATCAAAGTAGACTTTCCGGCTCCGTTTTCTCCTATAAGCCCCAGAACCGTTCCACGGGGAACATTCAGGCTTAAATTCTTCAGGGAAAAATCTCTGTATTCTTTTGACAGATTCCTTATCTCAATTGCATTTTCCATCATATACCTCACACACCTTTACGTCTTATTCGCTGTAAAGCAGCTCCAGACTTTCTTTCAGAGAATCCAGAGACACACTGTTTTGTTTCGCCAGCTCACATGCTTCTGTTAAATGTTCTTCAATCTTTCTCAGATTCTCCTCTCGTATAAAGTCTTGATTCTGTGCAGATACAAACGTCCCTTTTGCCGGGACTGTCACAATAAATCCATCCTTTACAAGATCGTCATAGGCTCTCTGAGTTGTAATGACACTGACGTGGAGTTCCTTTGCCAGCTTTCGCATAGACGGCATAGGATCTCCCGGTTTCAGATCTCCGCTCATGATCATCCCTTTGATCTGTGAAGTAATCTGTTCATAAATCGGTTTTGTACTGGCATTGCTTAAAATTATTTCCATATTCAATCATCCTGTACCTTTTACTTGAAACAGAACCTGTGCACCGGTTCCGCATCTGTACTTATGTTACAAGTACAGTATATACTATAATGTACATACTGTCAATATTAAATATATACAGTTTTCGACAAAACAAAAAACACCGATTTCTCTTTCTGTAAAGAAACCGATGTTTTTTCACTTATTTAAAAAATCCCGCCGATCAGGTAAACTGCCAGGGCAGCCACCCACGCGATCACGCACTGTCCGATCACTACGCCCACAGCCCATTTGCCGCCCAGTTCTCTTTTGATTGCTGCAATTGCTGCAACGCAGGGCGTATAAAGAAGACAGAAAACAAGCAGGCTTGCCGCTGCCAGAGGAGTAATGGCTGCCAGCAATGCTTCTGTGCTTCCAAACAGTACAGAAAGTGTAGAAACCACACTTTCTTTTGCCATAAAGCCTGTGATCAGAGCAGTAGAGATCCTCCAGTCTCCAAATCCCATAGGCTTAAATACAGGAGCAATCGCGCCTGCCAGCATGGCAAGAATACTGTCTTTCGAATCCGTTACAATGTTCAAATGCATATCAAAGGTCTGTAAAAACCAGATAGCAAGTGTCGCAAGAAAGATCACAGTAAATGCTCTCTGAAGGAAGTCTTTTGCTTTATCCCACAGAAGATGCCCTACATTTTTTGCTCCCGGCATACGATAATTTGGAAGCTCCATAACAAATGGAACCGCCTCTCCGCTGAACATGGTACGGCGGAGCAGAAGCGCCATCAGGATTCCCATGACAATGCCTCCAAAGTACAAAAGGATCATTACAAGAGCACTGTTTTCCGGGAAAAATGCCGCTGCAAAAAATCCATAAATAGGAAGCTTCGCAGAACAGCTCATAAATGGTGTCAGAAGAATGGTCATCCTTCGATCCCTCTCAGAAGGGAGGGTTCTGCTTGCCATAACACCTGGTACAGTACATCCGAAACCGATCAGCATAGGAACGATACTTCGGCCGGAAAGCCCAATTTTTCTCAGCAGTTTGTCCATCACAAACGCCACTCTTGCCATATACCCGCTGTCCTCCAGAAGGGACAGAAAAAAGAACAAGGTTACAATAATAGGAAGAAAGCTCAGAACACTTCCCACACCATTAAAGATGCCATCCATCACAAGTGACTGAAGCACACTATTTACATGGGCAGCAGTCATAAGCTGATCCACATAACCGCCTAAAGCAGTGATCCCCATATCCAGGATGTTGGCAAGAAACGCCCCGATCACTCCGAATGTCAGATAAAAAACAAGAGCCATAATACCGATAAAACATGGGATCGCTGTATATTTTCCAGTAAGGATCCTGTCAATCTTCGTACTTCTGATATGCTCCTTGCTTTCTTTTGGCTTAACTACAGAATCATCACAGACCTTCTCAATAAAATCAAATCGCATATGTGCAATGGCTGCAGATCGGTCAAGACCACGTTCTGCTTCCATTTGTTTGACAATGTGTTCCAGCATTTCCTTTTCATTCTGATCCAGATTCAGTTTTTCAAGAATCAGCTCGTCTCCCTCAGCAAGTTTAGCTGCTGCAAACCGAACAGGGATCTCTGCTTCTCTGGCATGATCCTCGATCAGATGCATAATGGCATGGAGACATCTATGTACGGCTCCTCCATCATCCTCCACATCACAATAGTCCATTTTTTCTGGTTTTTCCTGATATTTGGCAACATGAAGTGCATGACTGACAAGCTCATCAATGCCCTCATTTTTTGCCGCAGAAATCGGAACAACCGGGATTCCAAGCATTTCCTCCATACGGTTGATGTTTATGGAACCGCCGTTTTCTCTTACCTCATCCATCATGTTCAAAGCAAGGACCATAGGAATATCCAGCTCCATCAGCTGCATGGTAAGGTAAAGATTTCTTTCAATATTTGTTGCATCTACGATATTGATGATACCTCTGGGATGCTCATTCAACACAAAATTCCTGGTTACGATCTCTTCACTTGAATACGGGGACATGGAGTAAATGCCCGGAAGATCCGTCACCAGCGTATTGCTGTTTCCACGGATAGAGCCGTCCTTTCTGTCTACCGTAACACCGGGAAAATTTCCTACATGCTGGTTAGAACCTGTCAGCTGGTTAAAAAGCGTAGTCTTTCCACAGTTCTGATTTCCTGCCAGAGCAAAGGTAAGAAGCTCTCCATCCGGAAGAGGGTTTTCTGTTTTTTTATAATGGAATTTACCTCCTTCGCCAAGTCCCGGGTGAGGGATAGGCTCAGTTGAACACTTCTTTTTTTTGGCAGGCACACTTGCATCTCTTATATTCTCTATCTCAATTTTTTCCGCATCAGCAAGGCGGAGAGTAAGCTCATAACTGTGGATACGCAGCTCCATGGGATCTCCCATAGGTGCATATTTGACCATGGTCACATCTCCCTGAGGAATCAGTCCCATATCCAGGAAATGCTGTCTTAATGCCCCTTCACCGCCTACAGAACGTATCGTTGCCGTCTTTCCGATCGGCAGATCCTTTAGCGTCATTTGTTTTTCCTCTTTTCACTTTTGTTATAATTATTGCATAAACAACTACTGTTTGTCATAAACAACTTTATGACAAATCCATGTATTTGTCAATAGAAAAGCCCTCTATTTTTTTGACAATATGACCAGTGTTTTTTCCTTACGAAAGCTTTATAATAAACCTCAGATTTATATCAGGAGGAACAGATTATGGAACGTAAATGGTGGCATGATAAGGTTGCTTATCAGATCTATCCAAAAAGCTTTTTTGACTCAAACGGGGACGGAATCGGAGATATTCCCGGAATTATACAAAAACTGGATTATCTGAAAGATCTGGGCGTGGATATTTTATGGATATCTCCCTGTTACCCTTCCCCTTTTGCAGATCAGGGCTATGATATTTCCGATTATTATGACATTCATCCCGCTTTCGGAACTCTGAAAGATATGGACCGTCTAATTGAGGAAGCACGCAAAAGAGAAATGTATATTCTCCTGGATCTTGTAGTAAACCATTGCTCAGATGAACATGAATGGTTTCAAAAAGCCTGCGCGGATCCTGACGGAAAATATGGTAATTTCTTCTATATTGAAAACCGTAAAGACGACAAACTTCCCTGCAACTGGCGCAGCTACTTTGGAGGATCTGTATGGGAACCTCTGCCCGGTCATCCGGATAAACAGTATCTTCATCTTTTTCACAAAAAACAGCCGGATCTGAACTGGGAAAACCCGGAAGTACGCGAAGAAGTATACAAAAATATCAACTGGTGGTTGGACAGAGGTCTCAGCGGTTTCCGCATTGATGCTATCATCAATATTAAGAAAAAACTGCCTTATAAAGATTATCCTGTCGACCGTTCAGACGGACTTTCCTGTGTGGATCATATGCTGGCAGATGCTCAGGGTGTAGGAGAATTTCTGGGAGAGATGCGAGACCGAGGCTTTGCCTCTCATGAAGCTTTTACTGTAGGAGAAGTCTTTAATGAAAAGGATGAAGAGCTTCCGGATTTTATTGGTGACAATGGATATTTTTCTACTATGTTTGATTTTGCTCCGGTTGTTTTTGGAGGCAGCAGCAAAGGCTGGTATGACCGTAAAAGAATCACTCCTGACGACTATAAACACTGCTGTTTCCACTCTCAGAAACGTATTGGAGACATTGGTTTTCTTTCTAACATCATTGAAAATCATGATGAACCAAGAGGAGTCAGCTATTATATTCCCGATGGAGAAATCAGCCTTCACAGCAAAAAAATGCTGGCTGTCATGTACTTTATGCTGAAAGGTCTGCCCTTTATCTATCAGGGCCAGGAAATTGGCATGGAGAATATGAAATTCTCATCTATTGAACAGATCGATGATATCAGTACTATTGATGAATACCATGTGGCACGAAATGCCGGCTGCACGGAGGAAGAAGCACTGAGATGCGTTTCTCTTTACAGCCGGGATAACGCACGTACTCCCATGCAGTGGGATTCCTCAGAAAACGCCGGATTCTCTGCTGGAAATCCATGGCTTAACGTAAATCCCAATTATAAGAAAATCAATGTAAAAAATCAGCAGAACGATCCGGATTCTCTGCTTTCTTTCTACAAAGAATTAATTGCGCTTCGCAAAAATCCTTTGTACAGAGAGACTATTGTTTATGGTGATCTGATCCCCTATCTGGAAGACCGTCACAACCTGATGGCATACTTACGAAAAGGAGAAAAAACTCTGCTTATAGCAGGAAATTTCCAAACAGAAGCCCAGGATATCCAGCTTCCCAAAAAGTGCAAAAAAGTGCTCCTGAATAATTATCCCAAAGCAGACATCACAGATTGTATCCTGCATCTGAAAGATTATCAGGCAGTGATTTTGGAGCTTTGATTTTTCCCCAGTACGATTCGTACACGAGTTCCCAGGCCGGTTCTGGAAAGGATCTCAAAATATCCTCCATGCTTGTCCACGATCCATTTGGCGATGGCAAGTCCCAGACCGGTACCCTGGAAGCTCCGTACCTCATCTGCCCGGTAAAAGCGGTCAAACATATGCGCTATGTCTGCTTCTTCCATACCAATACCCGTATCCTGAACCTGCAGATAAGGAACCCCTTCTCTGGTTTTTCCAACACTGAAAATAATCTCATCCCCTTCATGGGTATATTTTGCGCTGTTATCTGTCAGGATCCGCACAGCCTGCTTCAGAAGGCTTCCGTCTGCCTGTACTACAATCTCTTCCTGCGGCTTTCGATAACGATACGGGTGTCTTTCATCAATCATCAGCGACTCCTCATAGATCTCTTCCATCAGCTGAGAAAGAGAAATCTTTTCCAGTGTCAGCTTTGTCTTTCCGCTGTCGCCTCTTGCCAGAAAGAGCAGCTGCTCCACCAGGTATTTCATATGCTCAGACTCATGCTGAATGGCTTCTATGGATTCATTCAGCACCTTTTCATCCCTGCTGCCCCACCGTGCAAGCATATTTGCATATCCCTGAATAACAGCAATAGGCGTCCGAAGCTCATGGGAAGCATCATTGACAAACCTTGCCTGCTGTCTGTAGGAATCCCTCATGCGCATCAGAAGATTGTTCATGGCAGCCTCAATTCCCTGAAGATCAGAATCTCCAAATGAAAGAATCTCCTGTTCGTTTGGCTGAAGGCTGGAAATAGCGTCCTCAATCTGCTGATATTTTTCCTCAGAAAAAGTCATACGGCTCAGTTCATCTGCCTTTAGAGCGATTTCATTAATGGGTGCAAGGATACGGCGGATATTTTTTTCTTCCTCCATATAGTCAAAAAAACATCCGATCAGCTGGATCAACGCCACAATCCCGATCAGAATGCCAATCACCTGAAGAACAGAAAAGACCGGCAGTTCCAGAAGAAGCTTCCCGTCTGTATCCAGTACCATGTAAGTCAGTTCCTTTATTTTTTCCAGCCCCACCAGTCTTCTCTGATGATCCCATACCAGTTCTCCCAGACGTGTGATCTCCTGATCGCAGATCCACCCGACACACAGTATCACAAAAAGAAACAGATCAAAACCCAGATACATGCCAAGCTTTCTTCCGATCCAGCTCCAGTGAAGCTTCATAACAATTGAAGACATTCTTTTTGTTTCCGTACTGACGTTTCTTTCTACCATAAATCATTCCTCTTTGATCACATATCCCACTCCGCGGACAGTGCAGATCATTTTCTCCCCATATACCTCATCGATCTTTGACCGCAGAAAACGAACGTACACATCTACGACATTTGTCTCTCCCATATAGTCATAACCACATACTTTTTCCAGAAGGACTTCCCGGGAAAGTACAATATTTTTATTTTCCAAAAGCACCTGCAGCATCCTGAATTCCCGATTTGTCAGATGGATCTCCTGGCCATTCCATGTAACCTGATGACGTTTTTCTGACAGCAGAAGATGCTTCCAGCACAGGGTTCCCTCCTCCTGAACAACGACGGCAGACGGGGATGTTCTTCCATGAAGCTTCAGGCCCACACGGATTCTTGCCAGCAGTTCTTCGATAGCAAACGGCTTGGTGATATAATCAACAGCGCCTGCATCCAGACCTGCAACCTTATCCATCACCGCATCACGGGCAGTCAGAAGGATCACCGGTGTTCTTATCTGTTCCTGCTGCAGTCTCCTCAAAACCTCCAGCCCGTTCAGTCCCGGCAGAAGAATATCCAGAAGAATAAGATCATAATTTCCGTTTTCCGCAAGCGTCAGCGCTTCTCTTCCATTTCCGCTTTTGCTTACCTGATAACCTTCATGAAGAAGTTCCAGTTCTACAAACCGAGCCAGTTTTTCCTCATCCTCCACAATCAAAATATGTGCCATTTCCTACACTCCCCCTTCCTGTATTTTCCATCTTAAAGTCAAACAAATCCTGAGAATATGCTACAAGATCAGTTCCTGCTCACGGAACAGATTATCTGCCCATATCTTATATTCACTGACCCTCTGAGCTTTACGTATCTTCTTCAGATATTTCTCCGGATTCGTAAACGAAGTCCCCAAATATGCCCATAATTCTTTCATTTTATACAGTGTATTTTTATCTCCGGACATATAATCCACATATCCGTTCAACAGTTCTTCATGAAATTCTTTCAACTTTTCTTTATACTGCTGCGGATCCTTTTTTTCTCCGTTTTTGATTTCTGAGGGAAGCCATGGTTTCCGAAGAATTCCTCTTCCCAGCATTATTTTATCTGTCTCCGGGAACTGCTGAAGAAGCTCATCATAATCAGAAACACTTGTGATGTCTCCGTTGTAACACAGAGAATGGCAGCTTTTTTCTGCTGCCATTTCAAAAGCCTCCCTGTGGATTGTTCCAGGCTTATACTGGTCGGTCTTCAGCCGCGGATGAACAATCAGTTCCTCCAAAGGATACTTTTCATAAATTTTCAGAAGCAGCGGCCACTCCTCCTCATCCTCCACTCCAATCCTTGTTTTTATGGAAATTTTCATAGGACAGGCGGCAAATATATCCTCCAGAAAACGATCCAGTTCCCTTGTCAATTCCAAAAATCCGGCGCCTCTGTTTCTGGAAGTCACTGTAGGGGAAGGACAGCCCAGATTCAGATTGACCACATGATATCCATAAGAATGTATGGCTTTTGCAATGGCCAGAAAATCCTCTGCACGGTTAGTCAGAATCTGAGGCACCAGTTCCATTCCCTGGTTATTTTCCGGAAGAATGTCACGGATTTCCTTTTGGTTCAGCTTTTTGCTCATGATAAAGGGAGCAAAATACCGATCGATGTCTCCGTAACATTTATAGTAAGCATTTCTGTAAATATAACCTGTAATCCCTTCTAAGGGAGCCATATAAAGCTGCATATATCTATTCCTTTATCTGTATTTTGCCAGAATATCCTTTTGGCATCCGGCCAATTGTATTATAACGGTTTCTGCTGCTTATGACAATCTGGGATTTCTTATAATGCTGTAAGGATTTCAGTCATATATCACAGCTTTTCATACTCATCTTTTACCTTGTCCGCAAACTCTCCCGCCTTTTCCATCGCCCGGTTCATCCCTTCCAGATCGTCCTTTCCCTTAAAAGAATAACGACAGTCAAAAAACAACGCGATCACCGCTGCCGGTATCAGAAACTGCCAGAAGAAGAGCAGAAGAATAAGCATGGCGATTACCGGAACTCTGAGAATCTCCTCCCCTTTTCTTGAGACACAGAAAGCATTGTCTCTGGTTTTTCTGATAAAGATTCGAAAAAGATGCCCCAGCTTCTGGCAGGTTTTTCTGGAAGCCTCTTCCTCCTGCTCCTGCACCTTTTCCTTTACATCCACATACTGCGTCTGTTCATCACAATTTGTCGTATAGGATTCCTGACTGGGAGGTTTTACCTTTCCCTGTTTTTCCAGATAGACCATGGCATCCAGAAGATCCCAGTCGGAAGCTTCCAAAGCTTCCTTTGCCTCTTCATAAGAGACATTTGCTCTTTGTCTTAATTTTTCAACCTTTTCCAGTTGTTCCATATTTTCACCCTGTCCTTTCAAGAATGTTGTTTTCATTTGATACTTATACTCTAACAGAAGTTTCTTAATCCATTCTTGAAGAAAGATTAAAAACTGATTAATTTTTGAAAATGCCTATACTGAAAACTGTCTCTTCTTCTCTCTTCACATTTTTTTCACAAATAAATTAGCACTCGCCTCTTGACAGTGCTAATAATGTGTGTTATATTACAGCTAGAACAAAGGAAAGGAAATAAAAAGGATACAAAAAAAGTATTCTGAATTTCCTGAAACCTCCCGGTTCCGCTATAACAACATATTAACATAGATAAATAAAAAAAGGAGAGATGACTTATGTTGATGCCTAGTATTTTTGGAGAAAACTTATTTGATGACGACTGGATGAACTTTGGATTTAATGATAACTTCTGGGGCAAAAAGAATCCACTGTACGGAAAACATGCTCAGAACATGATGAAAACCGATATCCGTGAAAAAGATGACAGCTATGAACTTGATGTAGATCTTCCGGGATTTAAGAAAGACGAAATCAAAGTTCAGCTGAAAGACGGATATCTTACCTTATCTGCTGCAAAAGGACTGGACAAAGATGAACAGGATAAAAAAGGAAATTATATCCGCAGAGAACGTTATGCCGGCACCATGAGCAGAAGCTTTTATGTCGGCGAGGATGTTACCCAGGAAGATATCCATGCCAAATATGAAGATGGAATCCTGAGACTTTCTGTACCGAAAAAAGTACCGAAAAAAGTAGAAAATACCGGTTATATTGCTATTGAAGGCTAAAACCTTCCCCTTCCTTGTATTACGGGAGCGCCATTTGACGCTCCCTTTTTTTGTATAAGAAATATAACTGTCTATATCGTTATCCCGATAAACATACTTATCAGCTTACTGGGTCTGCCCGGTCTGTATCTCGCTGAGATTTTCACCGGTAACTTTCTGGTAAGGCAGTCTTATATATTTTCCCTCCTGAAGCTCCAGCTCAGAATCCAAAGGTGTCTCTGATACAATAGACCAGGCAAGCTCTATCATTCCTCTGGCCTGTCCTCTGGCATCATTCAGTACAGTTCCCAGAAACTCTCCCTTTTCCACTGCTTTTCTTCCTACATCCGTGCCGTCAATTCCCAGGATCATAGGCCATGATTTTGTTCCCGGAACAATGCCGCTGTCTTTCAAAGCATCGACAGCTCCCAAAGCCATGTCATCATTATTAGCCAGAACAACTTCTATTCTGTCCCCATAAGCTTCAATAAAAGATGCCATCTTGTTTGCAGCCTGATCTCTGTTCCAGTTGGCAATCTCATCTGCCAGCTTTTCTACTGCATAACCACTGTCTGTGATTTCTTTGATTACCGACATGCTGCGGATCATGGAGTCATTATGTCCTGCCTCGCCCTCCAGCATAATATACTGAAGAACTCCATCACCATTTTTGTCAATACTGGAAAAGTCTTTTTTACACTGCTCCACCAGGATTTGTCCCTGCATCTGTCCTGACTGGAAAGCATCTGCTCCTACATAATAAAGCTTTTCCCACCGTTGAAGATCCTCTTTAACCAGTTCCCGATTATAAAAGATCACCGGTATATCATTGCTCTTGGCTTTTTCAATAACAGAAGAAGCATCTGTCCTGTCAACCATATTAATACAGACAAGATCACATCCTTCTTCAATAAAGTCCTCCATCTGTTTATTCTGCTGAAGCTGATCCTGACCTGCATCCTGGATATCAAGAGTCACTGGAATGCCCCATTCCTTTTCTTTTTCTCTTACATAAGACTGAAGCTGATAAAGAACTTCTGCCATAAAGGTATCATACTGATCGTAAACACTTATGCCTATCTTAAGACTTTTGGGATATTCCTGTTCTGTCTCTTCCTCCGTCCCGCATCCTTCCAAAAAAGAAAGAATAAAAATAAATGCCAGCAATCCGGCTTTACTTCTTTTTTTCAGCATTATATCCCTCCTCTCTGTCAGGTATTCGAAAACAGCAGTCTCTCATTTTCATCTTCATATAAAGATTTCTTCGTGACGATCCTGTATCCGATATCGGTATTATTCTTCAGCCATTTTTCTCTGTTTTTCTGTGTTAAATAGGTGATTCCCTGATATCCCATATTAAATTCATTCTGATACATAAGCGCTGCAATATTTTCATTATCCAGTTCATTTACTGTACGGGCAGTATTTCCAATTCCATAGATTCTGCAGGAAAACTCCTCATTTTCGTTTTCCTGTCGGTATCCTGTCCATGCGGCGGCAGCCTGCTCTGTCATATATTTATCCAGCGCTGCCAGATATGCAGGAGTGTCATCATAAAATACAGATTTAATAAAATATCCCAGTCCAAGATCTTCATGGATCCGTGCCCGGTCTTCTATGATCACACTGTCATTGGATTTCTCCAAAGCTTCCCTTAACCCTTCGTACCGAAGCCTGACACTGTCTCTTTCCATATATTCCGTCAATATCACTACTCTTCTCTGAGCTCCACTGGTGTCCATGTCCTCAAGAATAGCTTCTCCCATCGCTCTTCCCATCGCCCGGTCATCTGTACGCAGTACAGGGAAAGCATCCCCTGCTCCAGTTTCCACACACAATACAGGAACTGTAAAATACATCGATCCCATGATCTTTTTTACTTCTTCGGTGTCTACAGGTGCCAGAAGGATTCCGGAAGAGCCTGCCTGGATTTCTCTGCGAACAGCTGCCGCCTGTTCCTCCGCCGTATCATCTCTGGCAAGATAAACATAATTTACATTTATGTCCAAATCTTCTTCAGCCTGTTCCGTACCTTCTATAAAAGTATCCCACTCATCATTTGTATTCTGATAAAGGATTACAGAATAAACTGCAGGACGTTCTCCTTGCCGGGCAAAAATGCCATAATAGTAAAGACCGCCCAATATCACCGCTGCCGTAAGGAGAATACCCACAATCTGCCATTGATACCGTTTCTTTTTCATAATCTGTTTCCTCCCTCTCCCGGAGTGATCTCCTCTGTTTTTGGCAGATGGATGCGCACGATTGTTTTTTCATCCGGCTCACTTGTGATCTCCAGTCCATATTCTGTTCCAAAATACAGCTGGATACGCTGATGGACATTTTTAAGGCCGATACCGGAGCCCTTGCTCCTTGTTTCTGAATTCTCTGTCAGCAGCCTTTCAACCTGTTCCTGAGGCATGCCCAGCCCATTATCCTCCACTTCTATAAAAAGATCCTCACCACTTGTGTATGCACGGATGTGGATTTCTCCTTCTCCGTCCATATATTCCATTCCATAATAAATAGCATTTTCCAAAAGCGGCTGTATGATCAGTTTGATCGTCCTGTATTTTTCAATTCCCTCTTCTATATCAAAAAAGGACGTAAACTTATTTTTATATCTGTACTTCTGGATGTCCAGATAGCTTCTGGCATGCTGCAGCTCATCTCCTACCGTAATGATATTTTTTCCTTTTGAAAGACTGATACGAAGAAGCTTGCCAAGAGAATTTACCATAGCTACCGCATCTTCATAACGTTCACTTTCAATCATCCACATGATGGAATCTAACGTATTATACAAAAAATGAGGATTGATCTGAGACTGCAGGGCATCCAGCTCACTTTTTCTTTTTTCCTCCTGCTCCCGGACAATATCGTCTGTAAGACGCTGCAGCTGATCCACCATAGATCGAATCGTCTGACCCAAATGCTGTATCTCCAGAGAACCGCCCATATAAATATCCGGCTGTTGATCCACACCGATCCCCTTCAGAGAATTTTCCAGTTTTTTCAGCGGCTTGGCAATACGCACTGCAACAAACTGATTGGCAAATACCATCAAAGTCACTGCCAGGATAACAATGATCACTGCCATCAGTTTAGTACTGCTGAAATCCTGTAAAAGCTCTTTCTTTGGTGTAACGCTGACAATCTTCCATCCTGTGTATCCTACTGTCTTTACAATTACGGTACGGTCCTCACCCTGAAAAGTTTCTTCATAAACTCCGTCATCATACTGGCTAGCTATTTTGTTGTTTTCTTTAAGCATATTGGAAAAAATAAGATTCTGTTTCGGGTGATAAATAATCTCCCCTTCACTATTTACCAGATAAACATATCCCACTCCCCGGCTGTTGATCTCGGTAAAAATCTGACGGATCCCGCTGAAATTCATATCTACCAGAAGGATTCCTCCAGACATTTTCCCTTCTGTAGTCAGTTCCACACCACGGCTCAAAGACACTACCCAATAGTAGCGTCCATTGCTGTTTTCAAATATATTCTGTACATGAAGTTCAGAAAAATGCAGATTTTCCATTTTATCCCTGGCATTGGCAAACCAGCTCTGTTCTGTAATATCCACATTTTTCTTTACACTGCCTACAGGGGCCGCACTGATCAGCTCTCCATCTTCCGAAAAACAGGCTACACTTACCAGACTGTCCTTATTCACCTCATAAAGGAGATCCAGTTCCTGAGAGATATCGTCTGTTTTCATATCTACCTGCTTGATCACATTATAGTACATGGCATCAGAAATCCTCATCATATTACGCAGATAATTATTCAGATTAATCTCCACCTGATTGATCAGCTGACGATTATCATTGAACATCATTTCCTCCGCCGCTCTTCCATAGCTTTGATAAAGAAAAGCGCCAATAAACACCATTCCTACCAGCGCTACCAGCGTAAATGATACGGATAGCATAAACTGAAGTTCCCGCCTGTTGATATATGTACGCAGCTCATTCCATTTATTTTTCAAATAGTTCATAGGGCAGCAACCTTTTTATTCTGCTTTCTGTTCCTGAGATACCATATTCGCCCGATATCTGGACGGCGATATCCCATATTGTTTCTTAAATACATAACTGAAATAATTTGGTTCTGTATATCCTACCTGGGATGCAATAATGTATGTTTTATCCTCTGTTGTGCGAAGAAGCTCTACTGCATGTTCCAGGCGTACCTGAGTCAGATAAGCCACAAAGCTCATTCCTACTTCCCTCTTAAAAATAGTTGAAAAATAAGCTGCACTGACATTTAAATGCCGGCAGAGGCTGTCTGCCGAAAGATCATTTTCCTTATAATGCTCCCGTATATATGCTTTGGCCTGTTCTGTAAGACGTACTGTGGAATCCCTTCTTTCATGGTGAAGAGTATGACGGAGTTTGGTACATATCTCCTGAAGCCAGTTTTCCAGCTCATCTACAGAAATATACTTATAAAATTCCTGCCAGGAGCCTGCATGCTCTCCAAATATCTGACCGGGCTGAAGTTTATATGCACGTATGATCTTCATCAGTTCTGATAAAAGCTCCATAAAAAGAAGCTGATACTGCCCTGGAGATATTGTGTCTTTTCTGATGCTTTTCATAAAATGAGAGATAGCCGTATCTGTCTCAGTCCTGTCTCCCAGCTTAACTGCCCGGACCAGTTCTCTAAAGTCATACTCGCCTGCAAAATCCGCTTCTCTGGAACAGGGTTCAATATCATTAATATAAAGAACCTGTCCGCTTCCCAGAATCGTCTTATATTCCATAGCGCCTGCAGCTTCTTCATAAGCGGTATGCAGCGCATCTGTCTGGGTACATACCTGACTTACCGCAGCTGTTACAGAAGCCTTAAGAACGCGAAATCCCATTTTGCAGATCTGATCCATATGATAAAGTACCTGCTCCATGCTTTCCGGACTGTCAAGAAGAAAAACAACGATTACTCGGTCAAGAAAAGATGTACTGAAAAAGCGTATCTTATCACGTAGATAGTCCTGTACCATATCTTTTAATGGCAGCGTAAGAAAACGGGCTGCCCGGTCTGCATCATCTTTTATATCTTCCTCTGCATAAAGCATGGAAACGGCATAAAATGGGGCGTCCAGTTCTATTTCGTAAGTCTCCATCATAGCTTTTGCCCGTTCTCCTGACAAATGTCCTTCCAGAATTCCCATAACCAGCTGTTCTCTCATTACGGGAAGGCTTTTTCTGTAGTATTCTGAAAGTCTGCTGAGATTTCTGTATTCATTATACTCCTGATCCAGTTTATTCTTTACCCTGGCAAAAACCTCCTGCATATCTTTTGCACTGATCGGTTTCAGAAGATATTCTTCTGCCTCCAGATGTACAGCCTCCCGGGCAAATTCAAAATCATCAAACCCGGAATAAATGATCACCTTCATATTCCGGTAATTTTCTTTCAGTCTGCGGCAAAGAGTCAGACCATCCATGTACGGCATCTTGATATCTGTCATTACCACATCTATATGAAGCTGCTCTGTCATTTCCAGAGCCTCCTGCCCATTCTCTGCTGTTCCTGCGAGACAAAAACCAAGAGCCTCCCAGTTTATTTTTTTCTTCATGGCAAGAAGCACATCTGCCTCATCGTCCACCAGAAGTACATTATATAGTTCCATTCAATTCCCTCCAAGTTCTGACCTTCATTATACCATGAGGCAGAAATTTTATAAACGGATTTTAGCCTTATCTGCGGTCAGCTGATTCTTTTCAGAAGCGACTCTGCATTATCCTTTGTCACTTTTATATAATCGATCATGTTTACCGTTTCCGGTTCTCCTCCCTGAATATACTGTACCGCAGCTGCCGCGGCTGTATGAGACTGACTGAAATAATCGTTAAGTACCGTAGCTGTCAGTTCTCCTTCCTCAACCTCCTGTACAGCATCCGGAAGTGCATCTATACCTGTAAGATAAATATCCTTTCCTGTCTCTCTTCCGGCCTCTCTAACTGCTGTCAGCGCACCCAGAGCCATTGCATCATTATTGCAGAATATGACGTCTATTTCCTTTCCAAACTCCTCCAGCGCTTTTCTGGCAATATCAGCCCCCCTGTCTCTGTTCCAATCGCCATTTTCTGCCATAAGTTCTTTTGTTTTGATTCCTGCATCCTCCAACGCTTTCACCGAATATGCCGATCTGTACTGAGTATCCATGTTTTCCGGCTCGCCCTGTATCATAACATAGGAAACCGTTCCGTCTCCGTTGATATCTCCTCTCGTCTCTGTAGCCGCAATTTCTTCACCCTGGTACGTTCCGGACTGCCTTGCATCTGCCCCTACATAAGCAGCCTGCAGCTCCTCCTCTTCCCATCTGAGCATTTCTGCTTCATAAGGCTGACGATTAATATATATTACAGGTATCCCGGATTCACTGCATATATCCGTGATCTGAGATGCGCTGGACGAATGTACCAGATTCAGGATCATAACATCCACCTGATGATCAATAAACTCTCTGATCTGTTCTGTCTGTATCTCCTGATCATTTTCAGCGTCCTCCACCAGAATATCTTCCTTGCAAAAGCCTAATTCCTCTGTAAGATAACGCACCAGCTCTGTTCGGTATAAAGTCATATAATCATCTTCAAAATCATAAATAGAAATGCCTATCCTGGCATTTTCTCTGTTCTCTGTTGCTGCAGCCTCCACGGATATGCCTGCACTGCTGATGACTGCGGCACAGGCCAAAACTGCCAGTAGCCTTTTTTTCATTAGTTTCCCCCTCCTTTGACCTCATGGACCAGATATGTCCATTAATATTATTTTAACAGTCTCCATAAAAAAAATACAGATGTTTTCTTTATCTTCCACAATTTCAGACTCTGAAAGTCCTCCTCTTGCCCCTGGCAGGATTTCAGGATATAATAGATTTCTGAACTCTGCATAAAAAGGAGACATTTACTCTATGAATAAAAAAGAAATATCCGAGATCAAGAAACAGTTTACTCCTGACAGATGCTCCATTACCCGCATCTGCGGCTGCTATGTTGACGGAGAAAAAAACAAAAAAACAGAGCTGAAAGAAGCTTTTCTTTCCCTTTCCGAAGAAGAAAGCTTCAAATATTTTGAAATCTTTAAAAAGACTCTGTCCGGAACCATTGGAAAAAATCTTATTAATATGGAATTTCCTCTGGATCAGGAAAAAGAAGGGGGAACTCAGGAATTCCTTATGAAGCTTCGTGGAAGCAAGCTTCAGGATGATGCCCTTATTGAAGAATTTTATGACAAGATCATACAATCCTACGACTACGGAGAGAATTATTATATTATACTGATACATGCAGTATATGACATTCCCGGAAGATCCTCTGACGGCATGGATATGTTCGATGCTTCTGATGAAATTTACGACCACATCCTCTGCAGCATCTGTCCGGTAAAGCTGTCCAAAGCAGGACTCTGCTATAATGCAGAAACCAATCACATTGAAGACCGTATCCGGGACTGGATCGTGGAAATGCCTGATCTGGGCTTCCTCTTTCCGGTATTTAATGACAGAAGTACCGATATCCATGGACTTCTTTACTATTCCAAAAACGCGGAACAGCTGCGCAGCACTTTTGTAGATGAGCTTTTTGGATGTGTCACACCTCTTTCTGCCGGGGGACAGAGGGATTCTTTCAACGCCCTTGTGGAAGAAACCCTGGGAGAAGACTGTGCCTACGATACGGTTATGAATATACATGAAAAATTAAATGAATGGGCAGAAGCTCAGAAAGATGCTCCGGAACCGGCTGTATTAACAAAACCGGAAGTGAAACGCCTGTTTGAAGAATGTGGTGTAGAAGATGAAAAACTGGAGGCCTTTGATTCCTGTTATGAAGCTACTGCAGGAGAAAACACAGCTCTTATGGCTTCCAATATCACCAATACAAGAAGAATGGAGATCAAAACACCAGATGTTGTTATCCATGTAGATCCTGACCGTGCAGAACTGGTGGAAACAAAGATTGTGGACGGCCGGAAATGTCTTGTCATTCCTATGGAGGGGGACATTGAAATCAATGGTATCCATGTTTCTTTTTCAGAAGACAATTAAGTACATAACAAAAGGGAGTCCATTCGGGCTCCCCTTTTTATTTTGTCTCTTTTATTCTGCGGCTTCTTCTCCTGCTGCCTCAGCCTCTTCTTCTGCCGGCACCAGCACCTCATCTTCCGGAAGCTCCTCGGAGGAAGCATCCTCTGCGGTTTCTTCTGCAGGTGTCTCCTCTGGTGCAGCTTCTGCATCTTCTGTTTCAGGTACAGAAATGACAAATTTATTGTTGTCTGTAATGGTAAGAGTTTTCAGAACTTTTTTATCTACAGTGATTTCTGCTTCCTCTCTCCAGCTTGAAGTTGTATCTGTATAAAGCTCGTTCTTTCTTTCTTCAATGATGGAATCCTTTTTATCTGCAGTGGCTTCCTCATCATTGATCTTATCCAGTCTGACAACATAATATCCTGTGTCTGTTTCAATTACATCCGGTCCCATTTCTCCGTCTTTAAGGGATCTGAGTACCTCCAGTACCTTGGCCGGATAACTGGAAGAAGCATTATCCTCATCCTTCGGAGCTGTTGTATCAAAGGTTCCGTCAAGAGCAGTATATTCTTCATTAACTGCTTTTACGACCTCATCAAAGTCCGCTTCCGGATCTTTTTTCATATTATCAAGGATTTCCTGTGCTTCCTCTTTTTTCTTCTTTATTTCCTTTTCTTCAAGATCTGCCGTACTGATGCTGACATAACTGAAAGAAGACTGCTGTGACTCTTCTTCTGATACTTCTGTATCTACGTCTGCCACAATAGGATCATGCATACGGGCCTCATAAGTCCTGAGTTCCAGATAAGTTTTTACCTGCTCTTCCGTAACCGCCAGCTTTTCAATGGTTTCCTCACTGTTGGCCTTTATAAATTCTGCTGCCGCTTCTGCAATGGCTTTCTGATCTTCTTCTGTGATCTCCACACCATAATCAGCCGCCTTTTCTTTCATGATATACATAGTCTCCAGTTCCTCCAGAGACTGCTCTACTGCCTGCTGGCCAAAGGTTTTGCCTTCTTCTGCCTCTGTGTCCCAGATAGCAAAGTCAGAACCTCCCATAAAGCTTGCATACATTGCTTCTGTCTGAGCCTGACTCTGACGTACCATGATGCTCAGTACACCCATTGGAATTTCTGTTCCATCCACGGTTGCAACTGTTTTGGCACCATCTAATTTTTTCTCACCGCAGCCTGTAAGCATTCCCATAGCCATTACACCTGCAAGTGCGGCAACAGCTGCTCTCTTTGATATTTTTTTCATATTATCCTCCATTGTAGCCTGATTTCATAGCTACAAGTATAAACTTTTTTCCCTCTGAGGGCAAGGAGAAACACAAAAATACATGATTTTTCACATATTCCGCACAATTTTATGTGCACTACTCCTCCACAAGCTGATTCAGTTCCTCCAGAAATCCTGTAAGTGCTTCCAGCACGCGCCCCTGAGGAGTAAAAATAAATTTTGGTTCCTGCTCTGCCTTAAACTGCAGTCCTCTCCGATACTTCTGCATCAGTACCGGAATACCGGCTGGATTGATCTGCGCCTTTTCATACAGTGTGATCCGCATATCTTTTCCCAGCTGTTTGATCTCTGTTACATAGGTTCTGTGGGCAAGAGCCTTCATCCTTGCGATAGCCAGAAGGTTCAGCACGGCTTTGGGCATCTCTCCGAAACGATCCAGAAGCTCTTCTAGCATATCGTCATAGTCCTGCTGATTTTCAATACCGGCGATCCTTTTATAAATATCCAGTTTCTGATATTCGTTGCTGATATAGGAATCCGGAATAAAAGCGTCCATAGTCAGATCGATGGTTGTCTCAAAGTCCTCCATAGTATGGATTCCTTTGGCTTCCTTTACCGCCTCACTGAGCATTTTACAATAAAGATCATATCCTACTGCGTTCATATGGCCGTGCTGCTCCGCTCCCAGAAGATTCCCTGCACCGCGAAGTTCAAGATCGCGCATGGCAATTTTGAATCCGCTTCCCAGATCTGTATATTCCCTGATAGCAGAAAGCCTTTTTTCTGCGGTTTCCTTCAGCATGGTATTTTTACGGTACATGAGAAACGCATATGCTGTCCGGTTGGATCGTCCGATACGTCCCCGAAGCTGATAGAGCTGAGACAGACCGTAACGGTCAGAATCATGGATGATCATTGTATTTACATTAGAGATATCAAGACCTGTCTCAATGATAGTGGTAGAGACCAGCACATCAATATCCCCATTAATAAAGGCAAACATTACACCCTCCAGCTCCCGTTCACTCATCTGACCATGTGCAAAATCGATCCTCGCATCCGGAAGCAGCTTGGAAAGACGCAATGCTACCTCTGCAATATCATTGACCCGGTTATATACATAATAAACCTGACCGCCCCGGCGCAGCTCACGGTTTACCGCCTCTCTTACTGTTTCTTCATCATACTCCATTACATAAGTCTGAATAGGCACACGATCCATTGGCGGCTCTTCCAGCACGCTCATATCACGGATTCCGATAAGACTCATATGAAGTGTCCTTGGAATAGGAGTCGCTGTCAATGTAAGAACGTCAATATCTTTTTTCAGCTGCTTGATCTTTTCTTTATGAGCAACGCCAAATCTCTGTTCCTCATCAATGATCAGAAGTCCCAGATTCTTAAATTCCACATCCTTTGACAGAACCCGGTGGGTTCCCACGATAATATCCACCTGACCTTTTTTCAGGTCATTGATGGTCTTCTGCTGCTGGGCGGCAGTGCGGAAACGGCACAGAAGATCTACCCTTACCGGAAATTCTTTCATCCTCTGAACAAAGGTATTATAAACCTGCTGAGCAAGGATGGTAGTAGGAACAAGATAAATGACCTGACGGCTTTCCTGTACTGCCTTAAAAGCTGCACGAAGAGCAATTTCCGTCTTTCCGTAGCCTACGTCTCCGCACACCAGACGATCCATGATCTTGGCGCTTTCCATATCTTTTTTTGTATCTTCAATAGCTGCAAGCTGATCTTCTGTTTCCTCATAGGGAAACATCTCCTCAAACTCTCTCTGCCACACGGTGTCCGGTCCGCACACATAGCCTTCCTTTTCCTGACGCACTGCATAAAGCTCCACCAGTTCTTTGGCAATATTCCGCACTGCGCCCTTTACCCTGGACTTTGTCTTTTTCCACTCCTGGCCGCCCAGTTTATTCAGCCTTGGAGCTTTTGCCGCCTCTGCACCGGAATATTTCTGCAGAGAATCCAGCTGTGTTGCAAGAATATAAAGATTGCTTCCGCCCCGGTATTCGATCTTGATATAATCCTTGACGATCCGGTCTACTTCGACCTTTTCAATTCCTTTATAAATACCAAGTCCATGTTTCTCATGAACAACAAAATCTCCAATAGACAGTTCCGAAAAATCCTGGATTCTCTGGCCGCTGTAATTTTTCTTTTTCTTTCTGGGCTTCTGCTCCTTGCCAAAAATATCCGTCTCTGTGATCACAGCAAATTTTACCAGAGGATATTCAAAGCCTTTTCGGGCATGACCGTATACCACCATGATCTCTCCCGGTTCCAGAATACGCTCGCTGTCCTGCCCGTAAAAAGCGTTAAGACCCTCATCCTGCAAATCCTTTGCCAGCCGCTCTGCCCTTGTTCTGGATCCGGACATCAGTACAGTCTGATATCCCTGCTTTTTATATTTCTGCAGATCCTTTACCAGAAGCTCGAAGCTGCTCTGATAGGAGCTCATGGATTTTACAGTAAGATTGTGTACTCCTGTGATGTTCCATCCGGATCTCTTTGGTTCCAGAGAAGAAAGCGACACACAGTTTCTTCTGTTCAGTTTCCGGCAGACTTCCTCCCAGGAGCACATCCAGCCTTCCGAAAGATTCTGTTCTCCTTTTTCTTCACGGTTCCGGCAGCTCTGACGAAATTCCTCTTCCACCGCTTTTGCATTTTCTGTAAGCCGGTTCGGTTCATCCAGAAATATCATGGAATTCTCCGGGTCAAAATAATCCAGAAATGTAATTCCGCTTTTTTCCACCTGCGGTTCTGCTGCCGGATAGATCACAATCTCCTCCAGATTTTCAATGGAGCGCTGACTCTGGGCATCAAAGCTTCGGATAGAATCAATTTCATCTCCCCACAGCTCAATTCTCCATGGATTTTCTTCTGTAAGAGAATAAATGTCAATAATTCCTCCCCTTACGGAAAACTGTCCCGGCATTTCTACCTGGCCCACACGTTCATATCCCATGGCAACAAGATCTGTTTTCAGCTTGTCAATATCCAGCTGGCTGTCATTGCGAAAAGAAAGGATCTGTCCACGAATCTCCTGAAGCGGCGCCAGAAAATCCATACAGCCGTCCACGCTTGTGACCACAGTGATCTCTTTTTCCGTCAGAAGAGCCCGTATCACCTGCATCCTCTGACGGATCAGAAGATTTCCGTGAATATCCGCCTGAAAGAAAAGAAGATCCCTGACCGGATAATAATAAACATTTTTTTCATAAAAACGATAATCTTCATAAATCTGTTTTGCGCTGCGCTCATCCTCAGAAATGATCAGATGACATGGAAAGAGCCCGGAAAGCCCATATATCATATGTGCTTTCTGGGACTCCATACAGCCGCTGACAGCCAGGACACCACGATTATTTTTCGCCTGTTCCTGGATTTCCTCCATCTCTGCTAACTTTTGCAGAGGCTGCAAAAATGTTTTCATACGACCCCCGTTTTTTTGTTGAACTCATTCATGGCTGCGTCTGTTCCTTTGGAAAGGATCATTTCCACAGCCTTTGCCGCACGCTCCTGCGCCTCGTCCACCAGCTTTCTCTGCTGAGTATCAAATCTTCCCAGAACATGATCCGCCAGATCCCACCCCTGAGGCTTGGCTCCTACGCCGACCTTGATGCGGACAAATTTCTGTGTTCCCAGCTGTTTGATCAGATCCTTGATCCCGTTATGTCCTCCGGCGCTTCCCTGCTTCCGGATCCTTAACTGTCCCGGCTCCAGATCAATATCGTCATAAATCACGATCATTTCTGTTTCCGGATCAATCTTAAAATAATGTGCCATATCCCTTACAGGACCGCCGCTCAGATTCATATAAGAAAGAGGTTTCATCAGAAGCACCTGTTCTCCTCCGATGATTCCCTTTCCATACATAGCATTGAATTTTACGCCGCCCTGGGGAATCCTGTGTTCCTCCACCAGACGGTCGATCACATCAAAGCCCATATTGTGCCGGGTGGCTTCATACTGCCTTCCTGGATTTCCCAGACCAACTACTAAATACATGCCTTTTCTCCTTGCTTAATTAAAATATACCATTTCTTCTTCCAGAGGCTCGCAGGGTTCTACAAAATCTGCATAAAGCACGATTCCTTCTCCCTGATATTCCATACGGTTTTCAATTCCTACCTTTGCAGTAACCTCCACCCACTGTCCCGGATTCAGCTTTGGTGCAAAAGCGCTTTTGCACACATATCCCAGGAACGTAGTATCATCTGCACAGCAGGTCATTGCGGTACGGCCCGGAACAAAGAATTTACTTCCCATTCCTCTTGGCTTCATAACTCTTGCCTTAAATTTCACAGTTTTATCTACATAGGTCTCCGGATGATCCATGGCGTCCACAAACCAGATTCCATAATCCTCCGGAAGTATCTCAATCACCGGAGCGTTGACATCAAAAGGCATCTCATCCTGGAAAATATCATCCAGCTCGCCTTCTTCATCCTCGAAGATCACCTCTGCCCTCTGGTTTGCAACCTTGATTCCTCTTCTGTAGGTGGCAAGAGGATCTTCTTTTTTGCAGCGGTTAAATACAACCATATCGCTGCCTCTCACCATATCCATAAAAATAGACTTCATATTTGCCATATACATCTGGAAGGTGCTTGCATCCACACAGGTGATTTGCTGTTCTATCCCCCATCCTGCTGGTTTTTCCATTTTTTCAAAATTGCTTACCAGCCACATACCGTTATATTCTATGATCACTCTTTCGGGCTGGTACAGGATATCCATTGCTGCCAGACGGTCTGGAGTAAGGTCTTCTTCTTTTTCAATAACCTCCACTACCGTATTGCTCATTTCCAGAACTGCTTTGTCATATTCCTCTTCGCCCTCTTCGCAAAGGATCAGAAGCGTCCTTCCCTCTGTATAAAAATAATCCTGCTGCAGGGTAAAATTCAGAAAAGAGGTCTTTCCGCTTTCCAGAAAGCCTGTAAGCAGATAAATAGGTACTGTAATCTCGTTCATCCTTATTCTCCTTTTATAATCCGAAGAGTTCTTCCAGTCTGTCCTCGTTTAATTTTGAGCCGATCACGCAAAGACGACCTGTATACTCCGGCGTACCCTCACGAAGCTCTGTTTCTTCCGGAACCATATCAAAATAAATCCAGGTTCCATCCTCTGCAGGAAGCATTCCCTTTGCACGGAGAATCACTCCATACTCCTCTGATCCTGACAGAGTCTCCAGGATCTTCTCAAGATTTTCTCTGGAATATTTCTTAACAGTTTCGCGGCCCCAGCTGGTAAACACCTCGTCTGCATGATGATGGTGATGATCATGGCCGCATCCGCACTCATGGTCGTGATGATGTTCATGGTCATGACCGCATCCGCACTCATGATCATGATGATGTTCGTGATCGTGATGGTGTTCATGGTCATGATGGTGTTCATGGTCATGATGGTGTTCGTGGTCATGGCCGCATCCGCACTCATGGTCATGATGATGGTCATGATCCTCGTGATGATGACCGTGCTCATGTACATGTCCACATTCCGGGCATACTTCCTCGTCCATCATTTCCTGCTCCAGAGATACCGGATGCTCCATTACTTCCAGAAGCTTCTTTCCATCCAGCTTTTCGATCGGAGTGGTGATAATAGCGGCTTTGGCATTCAGACCTCGAAGAAGTTCCATAGACTGCATGGCTTTTTCCTCATCCACGATATCCGTTCTGCTCATGATGACAGCTCCTGCATACTCTACCTGATTGTTAAAAAATTCTCCAAAGTTTCTCATATACATTTTACATTTCTTGGCATCTACCACTGTTGTATAGCTGTTCAGCACAAGACCTGTCTCTTCCTGCACATCCTTAACCGCACGGATTACATCAGATAATTTGCCTACTCCAGATGGCTCAATAAGAATCCTGTCCGGATGATACTTCTCGATTACTTCTTTCAAAGATGTACCGAAATCTCCTACCAGCGAACAGCAGATACATCCGGAATTCATTTCCCGGATCTCAATTCCTGCTTCTTTCAGGAATCCCCCGTCAATACCGATCTCACCGAATTCATTTTCGATCAGAACAACCTGTTCCTCCTGAAAAGCCTCCTGAAGAAGTTTTTTGATAAGCGTTGTTTTGCCGGCTCCAAGAAAGCCGGAGATAATGTCAATTTTTGTCATGATCTATACCCCTTTTCTTATTTAACGCACATTTGACCAGGAAGCAAAAACACCCCCTGGTCGCATCTGTTTATTTTTTATTATAAACGCCTGCTCTCTGTTCTATTCAAAATCTCAGCAGGCACATAACGGGGACATGAACCTGTCATGCCCCCGCTTTTTCATCCATATCAGCCGTTGATCATAAAGTTTAACAGCTTATCAATATCCTCTTTCTCATAAGCAACGATTTCCAGCTCCGGAATCTCTCCGCCGGAGAAGATATTTGCCAGAGATACATACTGGGAAAGTTTGGATTTCAGGTTCAGTCTGTCTCCCTCTCCTGTTACAAGCTCAACTTTACCTGTACAGCTATCTACTACCTCAAAAAATTTGTCTACATCTTTAATATTGGATACTTTCATTTTCATTCTCCTTTCAGGATTCTATTATCGATTCTTCGTCATCAGTAATTGTCTGAACTTTCAGACGCATACAGTATAACCTATCTTTTCACAAAAAGCAATATTTTTTCTTCCAAAAATCAGGGCAAATTTATCCTAAATCTATCCAAAATATCAGTATGTAAATACTGCAACTCCATATGGCGGCAGTGAATATGCAAAAGAATACTCTCTGTTATCGCATTCTTTTGTTTCAGCCTTAAATATCTGCGGTTTTTCCAAAAGCCCGTGTTCGTCCATGATCAGCTTATACTGTTTCTTTTTCGGAACGCCCACCCGATAGTCGGTACGTTCTACCGGTGTAAAGTTTACAACAAACAAAAGGTTATTTCTCTTAGTGGGAGATTTACGCATAAAGCTGAAAATGCTTCTGTCTCCGTCATCCGCATTGATCCACTCAAAGCCTTCCGGATCATTATCTCCGCCATAAAGAGCCGGATACTTCCTGTACATATGGAGAAGTGTCTTTACAAAATCCTGAAGATCCTTATGATTATCTTCGCCTAAAAGGAACCAGTCAAGCTCTCTTTCCTCACTCCATTCACGCAGCTGTCCAAATTCCTGCCCCATAAACAGAAGTTTTTTGCCTGGATGGAAGAACATAAACGCATAGGCAGCCTTCAGATTCTTAAACTTATCATCCGGATAACCCGGCATCTTGTTCAGCATGGAGCATTTCAGATGAACTACTTCATCATGGGAAAGCACAAGAACATATTTCTCACTGTACGCATAGGTCATGGAAAAAGTCATCTTATTATGATTAAACTTACGGAAATAGGGATCCAGCTTCATATATTCCAAAAAGTCATTCATCCATCCCATGTTCCATTTCAGAGAAAATCCAAGTCCGTCATCCTCTGCTTTTCCCGTAACCATCGGCCAGGCCGTAGACTCTTCTGCGATCATCACAGTTCCATGGTTTCTTCCCAGTACAACAGTATTCAAATGCTTGAAAAATTCAATAGCCTCCAGGTTCTTATTATCACCATATTTATTTGCAACCCACTGTCCGTCCTGTTTGCCGTAATCCAGATAAAGCATGGAAGCCACCGCATCCACCCGAAGACTGTCCACATGACATTCCTCTATCCAGAAAAGAGCGTTTGCGATCAGGAAATTCTTAACCTCCGGACGTCCATAATTATAAATCTTGGTTCCCCAATCCGGATGCTCTCCCTGACGCGGATCCTGGTGCTCATAAACAGCAGTTCCGTCAAATTCTGCCAGACCATGGGCATCTTTTGGAAAATGTGCCGGAACCCAGTCAAGAATAACGCCGATCTTGTTCCTGTGAAGGTAATCTACCATGTACTTAAAATCCTGTGCGGTTCCATAACGGGAGGTAGGTGCATAATAACCGGTAACCTGATACCCCCAGGAGCCGTCAAAAGGATGCTCAGCAATTCCCATTAATTCCACATGAGTATATCCCATTTCTTTTACGTATTTCGCAAGATCATGGGCAAATTCCCGATAATTATAAAATCCGTTTTCATCCTCATCATTTACCGGATGTTTTTTCCAGGAGCCTGGATGTACCTCATAGATGGACATAGCATCTGTAACTTCATTAAACTCCTGGCGTTTCTTCATCCATGTTGCATCTTTCCACTTATAAGCACTGATATCTGCAACTCTGGAAGCTGTTCCCGGACGAAGTTCTGCTTCGTTGGCATAGGGATCCGCCTTGTAAAGCTCTTCTCCGTGCATACCCACAATAAAAAACTTGTAGAGATCTCCAATCTTTGCTCCGGGCACAAAAACCTCAAACACCCCAATAGGTCCGGCCTTTTTCATAGGGTTAGCTTTTGTATCCCATTTATTAAAATCTCCGATTACAGAAACGGACTGTGCATTTGGCGCCCATACAGCAAAATAAACGCCCTTTTTTCTTCCTTCCACAGCAGGATGCGCGCCAAGCTTTTTATAAATATCATAGTGGGTTCCCTGTCCAAACAGATATTGATCCAACTCTGAAAACTGCATTTTCTCTCCCATCAGAAAATACCTCCCTTAATCCTTTTATTTACTTAAATTTAATAATCTCACTTTCATTAGGTGCAAGAGTTACACAGATACAGCCATCCTGCACCACAGCTTCTTTTTTGCTGATCAGGCTTATATAGCTTTTTCCTCCCTCTGGGATCCTGATCCTGAGTTCTGCCGGATTTTCATCATTGTTCACTGCCACCACAATTCCTTCTCCATCCAGCTTCCTGGCAAAAGCATACTGCCTGTTAGTCAGAAGCAGTTCCTGATAACTTCCGTCTGTCAGTGACGCTTCCTCTGCATGTATCCTTCCCAAAAACTTCACCCATTCCAGAAGTTTCGGATCATCAGGCTTCTCCAGCGCCGCTTCAATATCCACTGCCGGACGAAGAAGATCATCGTTCGAGCCCTCCTTACGCCCCTGGATTCCCCATTCTGAACCATAATAAATGGAAGGAATTCCCGGAAGCGTAAACAGAAGCGTATACACCGGATAAATATGACCTGGTATCTTCAATTTAGACGCGATTCTGTCCACATCATGATTGTCCACAAAGGAGTACAGTCGAAGACCTTTATAAATTCCTCCGTTTGCATCAAACTCTCTGCGGATCGTATGGGCGATCTCAAAATAATTATGATCATTATGTCCGGAATAAAGTCCCTTATGCAGTTCATAATTTGTTACAGAATCCAGCATTTCCGGTTTTACATAGCGGCTGTAATCTCCATGGATCACCTCTCCCATCAGCCAGAAATCTTTCTTCTTCTCATTTGTAAACCGTCTCATATCCTCCATAAAAGAAAATTCCAGACAGTCTGCACAATCCAGACGGATTCCGTCTATGTCAAACTCATCAATCCAGAAGCCGATCACATCCAGCAGGTATTCTCTTACCTTTGGCTCCCAAAGGTTCAAATTCACCAACTCAAAACAGTTTCTCCAGGCTTCATACCCAAATCCGTCATTATAAGGGGAATTCCATCCGAAATTAATTCCCTTATACCAGCTGCAGTACGGAGACTGCTCTCTGTTTTTCTGTATATCCTGAAAAGCAAAAAATTCTCTTCCGGTGTGATTGAACACTCCGTCCACCACAACCCGTATATCAATTTTGTGCGCTTCTGCCACAAATTTTTTAAAATCTTCATTATCCCCAAGACGTCTGTCAACCACTCTGTAATCCCGTGTGTCATAGCCGTGTGTTGACGATTCAAATAACGGCCCGATATAGATGGCTGTACATCCCAGTTCCTTAATATGAGGCAGCCATTTCATCAGACTGTCAAATCTGTGAACTGTCTCTGTACCTTCATTTTTCCTTGGCGCTCCGGTCATTCCGATCGGATACATGTGATAAAATACTGCTTCTTCAAACCATTTGCCCACTACGCTGTCCTCCTGTCTCAGACCCATTTCCGGCTCCGAGATAATCTATTCTTATTATACCCAAATTCAGGTATCTCTTCAACAGGATTTTACGCCATGCAGGACGTACTGATGCAGAAAAAAGACGAACAGGAACGCTTCCGCTTTCCTGTTCGTCTTTAAACAGTTGTTCTTATTTACCTCAAAATAAATCAGTATTCTTCGCTTCCGTCAGAGTAGTCTTCTCCTCCATCAGAATAGTCTTCTTCACTTCCGTCAGAATAATCTTCTCCGCTGTCAGAGTAGCCTTCTTCACTTCCGTCAGAAATATCACTTCCCTCATCAGAGTTCTCCTCTGAACTGTCTGACTCAAGAAGAGGACCATTATAGCCCGGCACCAGACCTTTCGCAAGACTGCTGTCCCAGAAGTCTGCATAAGAAGCATACTGCAGTTCAACATCTTTTGCTTCTGCAAGCTCACTGACCGTCATCAGTTTATAGCCTTTTTCCACAAGCTGAGGAATAATCTGAAGCGCTGCCTGTACGGAAGGCTCATGAATATCATGCATCAAAATAATGGAACCGTCTGTCAGATCCCCGTTCATAACTGCATCCACTGTAGCCTCTGTACTCATGGTCTTCCAGTCAAGTGTATCCAGCGACCACATAAAGAAAGGTTTCTGTGCAAGCTGGAACTCTCTGTCCCCTGCTGCCCCATAAGGTGCGCGGGCTACAGTTGACTTCTGTCCGCAGGCTTTCTCAAGAGCTGCATCTGTCTTCTGGATCTGTTCTATTACCTGATCATCTGAAAGCCCCTGCAGCGTTACTTCCGGATGATTCCAGCTGTGATTTCCAAGCTCACATCCAATATCCAGCATCCTCTGCACCGTAGACTCCCATTCTCCTACATTAATCCCCTGCATGAAGAAGGTTGCATGAGCATTATTCTCTTCCAGACAGTCCAGAAGCTGGTCTGTATACTGTCCCGGACCGTCGTCAAAGGTCAGCGCAAGCCTTGGCTTATGTTTATCCGGATTATAGGATCCGTCATCATTAAAGTACAGATCATCAAATCCGTCGCTTACCCATCCGGTCTGTATGTACCCGTTGTCATCAAAGGAATACGTCTTGCCGTCTATTTCCTGCATACCTCCGGCATAATAGGTTCTGTCATAATTCTGATACCATTTACCATTTTCATCTTCGTGCCAGCCGGCTGTCATATCAGAGGCTTTTGTAATATGGGAGACTGTTGCAAGGGGCATCCTGACAGCCTCTCCTTCTTCCTTCTTTTCTGTATTTTCTGCAGTCTCTTCTCCGGTGTCTCCGGCCTCTGCCGTTTTATCTGCATCAGCTTCCACCTGCACCGGTTTGTCCGCATCTTTTCCACTGATTCCTTTTGCTATAGGCAGAATCACACCTTTTACAATAAAAACAACAACCAGTATAACTGCAAGTATGTAACCGCCCAGCTTCATCATCTTCCGGCGGCGCAACTGCTGCTGTTTCTTACGCATCCTTTCTCGTAATACTTTTTTATCCATCTGTTTCCCACCCGTTATTCCCTGAATCTATATTTGTTTGTCGTGTCTATCATACTCTATTTTCCAGAGAAATACA
>OMGX01000156.1_pt1 | contig 41317 bp, 42 predicted proteins | sample 1674381 | NCBI WGS metagenome assembly OMGX01 (sample SAMN05578582, study PRJEB25193) | human gut metagenome | biome: Human Microbiome; feature: human-associated habitat; material: feces | host: Homo sapiens | place: USA:Birmingham | reverse complement strand
TGGGCAGGTGGGTCAGGCGGACGGCGGAGGAGGTCTTGTTGATGTGCTGGCCGCCGGCGCCGCTGGAGCGGCAGGCCTGCATCTCGATGTCCTCAGGCCGGATCTCGATCTCGCTGTCGTCGTCCAGCTCGGGCATGACCTCCACGGCGGCGAAGCTGGTCTGCCGCCGGGCGTTGGCGTCGAAGGGAGATACACGGACCAGTCGATGCACGCCGTTCTCGCTCTTGAGATAACCGTAGGCGTTGTCGCCCTCGATGAGGATGGTGGCGGACTTGATGCCTGCCTCGTCGCCTGCCTCGTAGTCCATCAGCTGATAGGTGTAGCCGTGGCGCTCAGCCCAGCGGGTGTACATGCGGTAGAGCATCTCGGTCCAGTCCTGGGCCTCGGTGCCGCCTGCACCGGCGTGGAAGGTGAGAATGGCGTTATTGGCGTCGTATTCACCGGACAGCAGCGCTGCCAGACGCCGCTCGCTGATTTCCTTTTCCAGGTTCTCGTACCCGCCGGTGACTTCCGGCAGCAGGGAGGCGTCGTCCTCCTCCTGGGCCATTTCGCACAGGGTCACGGTGTCCTCCCACTCGGACACCAGCCGGTCATACTTCTTGATGCGGTGCTCCAGACGCTTGATCTGCTGGGACACCTTCTGGCTGTGCTCGATGTTGTTCCAGAAGCCCTCCTGCTCCGTTTCGGCCTGGAGATCCTTCAGCTCCTGGCGATCCTTGGGGATGCCCAGGGCCTTCTCCAGCTCCCGCAGAGTGGGCTCCAGGGCCTGGAGCTTCTGTTTGTACTCGTCGTATTCAATGACTGCCATAGATGGTCGTCTCCTTATCGAAAAAATTCCTTAGCCTATCCATTATAGCCGGATATGGCCATTCTGTAAAGGAAAATATACCATTAGCAGGAATTTTCTTTACAGGATGAAGCCGCCGTCGCAGGTGAGGACCTGGCCGGTGATAAAGGATGCCTGCTCCCCGGCCAGGAAGGCCACGGCGTGGGCAATGTCCTCCGGTGTGCCCAGGCGGCCCAGGGGCGTTTCCTGAGCCAGCTGCGGCAGTACCTCCGGCGGCAGGGCATCCAGCATATCCGTGCGGATAACGCCGGGTGCCACGCAGTTGACCCGGATGTGGGTGGGGGCCAGCTCCATGGCCAGGGAGCGGGTCAGACCGATCAGCGCCGCCTTGGTGCAGGAGTATGTCACCTCACAGCTGGCGCCCCGCTGACCCCAGATGGAGGAAATGTTCACGATGCAGCCTGCGTGCTGGTGGAGCATGTGGGGCAGCACCGCCTGGATGGTGTGGAACGCGCCGTCCACATTGACGGAGAAGTACCGGTGCCACAGCTCCGGGGTGATGTCCTGGAACAGGGCCTGACCCGCCACACCGGCGTTGTTCACCAGCAGAGATACCGGGCCGAAGGTTTCCTCCACCTGCCGCACCATGGCTGTCACCTGGTCCTGTTGAGACACGTCGGCCTGGACCATCATGGCCCGGCAGCCCTCCGCCGTCAGCTGCTCCAGCAGCGACCGGGCGCAGTCCTCCCGGAGCCGATAGTTGATGCACACGGCCCAGCCCTGTCGGGCCAGCTCCGCCGCCACAGCCCGGCCGATGCCCCGGGATGAGCCTGTTACCAGCGCGATTTTTTCCATGATGTTTGTCCTCCTGGGTGGTTTTGAGAAAAGTATAGCAAAAAAAAAGAAACTTGGCAAGAAAACTGTTGACAAATACGGGCAAACCGTGTAAAATACATACTGTTCCGCGCGGTTAGCTCAGCTGGTAGAGCACATGCTTGACGTGCATGGGGTCACAGGTTCGAGTCCTGTACCGCGCACCAACTAAGGTTGCTGAAAAAGATGCAACCCCTGAAACCCTTGCTGCGGCAAGGGTTTCAGCCGTTTCAGAGGACAAAATCGAGCACCAGTCGAGATGGAGATGCAAAAGGCCATTTTCGTGATGTGGGGTGATTCGAACCTCTGAGCAAACAGAAAACAGCGAGAGAAGCCCCCGCTGGTAGTTCAAATCGGACTGCCAGCGGGGGCTTCTCTCTTTTTATTACGCAGCTGTTTCAGTTGGTGGTATTGCTTGCTTTGTCCTTGCTTCCTTGGTAGTCTTGGTAATAGCTTTCTGCCATGGTTTTGGATATACTTGCGTTGCAAAACGAGGAAAGGAGCGCAGACCATGGCAGACAAGAAAAATCTATGCGCCCAAATCGACATCGCCCTGCACAACCGGGTAACAGAAGAAAAAGACCGTCTGGAGATGACTACCAGCCAGTACATCGCAGCACTGCTCACTGAATATTACAAGATGAAGGATGAGAATGGAGGAATCAACATGACAGGCAGCAGAACGATGGCATTCCAGATCCCCGAGGAACTCTTCCAGCGCATCAAGACCCACCTGGCCAGAGAAACGGCTCGGACCGGCGTAAAGCTCACCCAGCGGGACTTCGTCCTGGGCCTGATCGAGCAGGCGCTGGCGGAAGCCGAAGCCAGCCTGGCCCCACAGGAGGCCCCTGAGAGCACCGAGGAAGCCCCGGAGGACAGTGGAGCCGCCGGTACCACCCCAGACGCCAGCGAGGCCAGTGCGGAGGCGGAGAGAGACACAGCGGACATCGAACAATAACACAAGGAGTCAAAGTAAGGGGCCGGAGAACACATCTCTAGCGGATGTGTCCTCCGGCCCCTTTTTTGCTTTTTCGAGAAGGAGGTGACATGATGCAAACAGCAGAAAGGACGCGCTTTACAGAGGCTGAAATGGCCACTGTCCGAGACACGGACCTTCCGGATCTGTTGATCTCCCTGGGCTACCAGGTGAAGCGGATCGGCAGGTACTACACCACGCAGGAGATGGACAGCATCCGGATCAAGGACAGACGTACCTGGTTCCGCTACTCAGAGGGCATCGGCGGAGATGCCATCACATTCCTCCAGCGGTTCTATAACAAAAGTTTCCCGGAGGCCGTGGGGTACCTGCTGACCTGGCATGGCCGCGCCCGTGACTCTCCCCCGGCGAGCACTCCGCGGCAGACCAAGAAAAAGGAGGAAAAGTTCCCCTTTACTCTCCCACCTGCCAACGTGGATCACCGCAGGGTGTTTGCCTATCTCCGCAAGCGTGGGATCGCACTCCAAGTGATCCGGGGCTTTGTGGAGGCTGGATTGCTGTACGAAGACGCCCAACATCACAACTGTGTCTTTGTTGGCCGGGACCAATCAGGAGCGCCGGTATTTGCCAATCAACGAGGAACCTATGATTGGAACGGCAGCAGCTTCAAGGGGGATGTCCCAGGCAGCAATAAGGACATCGCATTTCGACTTCACTGCAGCAAGAAGCATGATGCAGTTCTTGTCTTTGAGGCCCCAATCGACCTAATGAGCTTCTGCACCCTACACCGGAAAGTGACCTCCAACGCGATGGCGCTGTGCGGGCTGTACGAAGGAGGACTGCGGACCTATTTGCGAGACAACCCACACATACGCCGGATTATTCTGTGCCTGGATAACGATGAACATGGTCGGCAGGCAGCCCAAAAGCTCCGAGAAATGTTCTGCGCAGAGGGCTATGAGGTGTCTCAACAACTTCCGCCACAGGGAAAGGATTGGAATGAGTATCTGCTGCAGCGAAATGTGTTCCGGGAAAGGGGGTGACAATTTCCAAAAGAAGAAATGACAATGTGATTTCCGGCAAATCAAAAGAAAAATTGTTGTAGGAGGAATCCAGTATGAAACGCATTTTGACTACGATGTGCGCTCTGACCCTGCTCCTGGCGGCATCTGTCCCCGCTTTGGCCGCTGAACCAGAGCAGAGTGCCAGTTACTACCCCACATCGGTGGAGGAGTATATGGAGGGAGACAGCCCCAGGATCAAGAAAGTGTACCAGCTGTCCCTGGCAGATGACCCATCCCAGATTCCCACCGAGGATTTTGAGCGGGATGGCCGCCTCTATTATCTGCTGGATATGACGCGGAAAGACGAGGTTGGGGTGGACATCCAGACCATCACCCAGACCAAAACTCTGGCCAGTGAAACCAACAATATGGAGAAGATCCTCCAGAGTCTGGAACCGCAGATGGAGGTAACCACAGAGGACGGTTATACCGGCACCCTGACACTGGATCATACCACTGTCAAGGTAGCGGCAGACGGTTATGCTACCCGGACAAAGGATCTCTCCGCCACCCGCACCTATCCCAATCTCTCGGAAGCGGATCTATCTTTGATTCCAAAGAGCATTGAGGACAATGGGAAAAGCCTGACTCTGGCAGATGTCCAGTGGGCCGAGACCAGTGAAGCCGGGGCGGATGGGGCCGTCACCCGATATACCGCCACCGCCAAATATACCGGCACTACCAGCAGCACCTATGCTACCGGCTACACTGTTACGGCAGACTATACCGGCCAAGTTTCCAAAACCAACTGCTCTGTGTTGACCTATACCGCCATTTTCGGCAGCATGGATATCCCTTCGGAGCAGACTGACCCGGCCCCCACAGACACCCCTTCCAGCGAAAACTCAAACGGGGCCACGGCAGATATCGACATCAAACAGCCTCTCCTGATTGGCGGCGCGGTTCTCCTACTGACTGCAGGTGGGGTTTTCCTGTTCAAGCGGTACAAAGGAAGGAGCTGATTCAACTGAAGCTGAGAGCACTTCTGCTGGCCACCATGTTATGCGCCCTATGTGTGGGCCAGGCCAGCGCCCTGGAATATACCATGGAGGCCCCGGACGATTACCTGTTCGGCAGACCTACCAGCGATGACACCATCTACGAATGGGAAGATCCCAATGTAGACCGGAGTAAGAACACCGCCCTGATCCCGCCTGGATTTGGCACACCTACCAGTTACCTCCCCGGTAGCGGCGACCCTCTGACGCCCAATCTCATCCCCGGCGCTCTGGATGGCGGCGGGCTGGTGTCCCAGACCGGGAGCGTCAACTATCCTGTGATCGACACAGGAAATGGGGGCAGTTCTGGCCAGGACGTCGGCTATACTGCCGTCACCAGCGATCTCTACTACTCCGGCGGACATCTGGGGACGCTCAAGATCCCGGCTATCGGCCTGTCTACCAAGGTCTACGAAGGGACAGACAGCAGCACTCTGTCAAAAGGGGCCGGTCATTTCCCTGGCACCAGCATCTGGGACGGCAACTGCTGCATTGCGGGTCACAACCGCGGGGTCCGGGATGATTTTGGAGACCTGCACACCCTGGAGCCAGGCGATACCATTACCTGGACCACCAAGCTGGGCACACGCACTTATCAGGTGGTCAGTGTAGAAAAGGTATTGGAGACAGATACCAGCGGCACCGCCACTACCAGTGACAACCGTATCACGTTGTTTACCTGTGTGCGGGATCAGCGGGCATACCGCTGGTGCGTCCGGGCCGTAGAACTTTAAGCGCAGAGCGTTTTCTCTCAACACAAGGAAACGCACTGCGCTTTTTTCTTTGCTTCTTCTGAATCTTAACTAAATCATGTTTAGAAAGAGGTGATGAGCAACGTATGTTCAACACCTCTTTCCGCCCATTTTGAAGGAGGCGCTATGAAAAAACTGCTATCCCTGTTTTTGGCCTGTATCCTGCTGCTTGGCATCCTACCCACATCGGTCTTTGCCGCAGACAGTGTGGAAGAAGCCCTGGGCGAGGTCAACATCTACAATGGAGACTATGAACTGGGCTACCTCTCTATCAACGGAGCAGTCAAAAAGCAGACATACACCTACTTTTTGTACGAATCCAATGATGGAACAACAAAGGAGTCCCCAGCCTACTGCGTCAACCCCACCACCCCCGGCGTCCCGCAGAGCGTAGGCCCTGGTGAGAGCATCAAGTACCTGGCCGAGGAAAAGGCCAGCGACCCCAAAGTGGTGGGTATCATCTCCAACGGCTACCCTCACCGCAGCCTGGGGGAGCTAAACCTGGACAACAAATATCAGGCATATTACGCCACCAAAATGGCCCTTTGGTGCTACCTGCTTCCCAACTGGAATATCGCCAATCTGAAGGTAGCCCCCGGCCTGACCGGCTCTGAACTGGACATTGGCAATCGCATCCTAGCCGCTGCCAAGGACATTTATAAGCGGGGTACGACCTACAACTATATGCTCTCTCCCCGGATAACCGTCACAGCGGACAAGTCTACGGCCTACCCCGTGACCATCGACGGCCAGGCATACTTGCAACAGGCATTTACTGTCTGGAGCGAGACCTGGGTGTACGACTATGATGTGACCGTATCGTTCTCTGATCCCGGCAGTGTTCCGGATGGCACAAAGATCGTGGATGCCAACAACAACGAGATCCCCGCCGTTACCACCCAGCCCACCTCGGATGGCTACGCGGGCACATTCAAGGTGCTCTATCCCGCCAGCAGTGTGGAGGGACAGTCCGGTAATGTGCAGCTCTCCCTTTCCGCACCGGTAGCCCAGTATGCTGCCATGTACGCTGTGTGCCAGGAGAAGGACAAGTACGGCGAACTGCAAAACTACATCTGCGACCTGGACAATAATGTGCGGCTCGATGTGGCCGCCATCAGCAGTTATGCGAACGGCGGGGAACCCGGCCCGGACGAGACGGCCCTAAAGATTGTAAAGCTGGAGGAAGGGACCGAGCTCCCTCTGGAAGGGGCTGTATTCTCCATCTATGACCCGGAGGGACGCAAGGTAGGCTCCTTCTCCACCGGCCCGGACGGAACCGTGGTAATCCCCCTGACCCTTGAGGGCCACTATACCGTAACCGAGGAGATTCCGCCCCGGTATCACTTGCTCCCGGAGGAGCGCACCCAGCACGCGGATGTGGAGTATGACAAGACCGCCACTCTGACGTTCTGGAATGCCCCCTATGGTTCCCTGCGGGTGGAGAAGCGGAGTGACACCGGTGACGCTCTCTCCGGCGTCACCATCCAGATTAAGCACATCGAGACTGGCGAGACCCGGACAGGCCAGACCAATAATGGCGTAATCGTCTTCGATGAGTTGGCCCCCGGCGGCTGGGAGGTCCGGGAACTGGCTGGCATTGAGGGTTGGATCGCGGACACGGACACGGTACAGACCGTGGCGGTCGTGACCGGGGAGGAATCCACCGTCACAATTATCAACCAAGAATTGCCCGGCCTTCGGATTACCAAATATGAGCGGGGCAGCATGGAGCTCATGCCCAATGTCTCCTTCGAGATTTTCCGGGACGCCGAAAGCCTGGGCATCTTTCAGACGGACGAGTTTGGCCAGATCCTCCTCACCAACTGTCAGCCCGGCACCTACCGGGTGGAGGAACGGAATACGGGCGGAGACAGCCATGTGCTGGATACCACTCCCCAGGAGGTGGAGTTGGAGGCCGGAGATGGCATTAAAGACCTGGTGTTCTTCAATGACCGCCTGCCCGGCATCCATCTTATCAAGGTAGACAGTTCCGACCTCTCCCAGCCTATCGCCAACGCCCGATTCCGTTTTGAGGCAGTGGATGGCAGCTTCGGGCCGGAGGAGTACACCACTTCCGAGGACGGGACCATCGACCTCTCCAAGCTCCCCGTGGGCACTTATGTAGTAACGGAACTGGAGTGCCCCGGCTATGTGGTAGACGATGCCCAGCGGATCATCCACCTGGACGGCGGTGACCAGGCCCAATTTGTGTTCACCAATTCCAAGCTGCCCTCTCTGCATCTATACAAAGAGAGTGCGGATGGGACACCCCTGGGCGGCGTCACCTACCGGCTGTCCAAGATCGAGGACGGCTCTCGATATTTGGATCGCATCACCTCCAGCACAGGAGAGATCACCTGGGAGGGTCTGGAACCTGGCGTCTATTCCCTGCAAGAGGTTACCACAGTATCGGACCATATCCTGGACCCCACAGAGTATCATGTGCAGCTGTTCCCCGGTAAAGATGCCACGATTTGTCTGCAAAATGACAAGCGGCCCAACCTGACCATCTGGAAACACGACGCCGATACCGGCGCGCCGGTCCCCGGCACCGTGTTCTTGGTGAAGGGCGCGGACGGACATTCTGTGGCCGAAGTAACCACTGGGCCGGATGGTTCTGCCACTGTCTCCAACCTCCTGCCCGGGGTGTACGAGGTGATCGAAAAGTCCGTCCCGTCTCCCTACCTCCCGGATGCAGACCCCCAGTTAGTCACCCTCTATCCCAATCGGGACCGGGATGTGTATTTTGAAAACCACAAGCGGCCCACCGTCACCATCCAGAAAGAAAGCTCCGTCACCCATGACCCCATCCAGTACGCCGAGTTTCACATCACATGGTCCAGCAATAAGACGGAAACTGGGGAGCAGCGGGACCTGGGGACCTTCCAGACAGACGAGGCGGGTCAGATCATCCTGGAGGGCATCGAGGACGGCTGGCTGACCATCAAAGAGACCAAGCCAGCCCCCGGCTACCAGATCCCGGATGACCCTGTTACAGAGGTCTACATCAAGGGCGGCGAAAACAAGACTGTAACCATTCCCAACACGCCCCTGTCTGCATTGGTGGTTTACAAGCAGGATAGCGTGACTGGAGCTGGGATCTCCGGCTGCCGCTTCCAGCTGAAATACCTGGGTGGCGAGGTCAGCGGCAGCGGCGGCACTGTGATCGGTACGTACACGACTTCGGCCAACGGCTCCTTCACCGTCACCGGGCTCAAAAAGGGCTACTACATCTGCGAGGAGCTGGAGAGCGACAGCGGCCACGTGATTGACGCCGCGCCCCAGTCCTTCTATATCAGCGGCGAGGATCAAGACATCGTAACCCTCTACTTTTCCAACGCCCCCAAGGGGGCCATTTTGGTGAAGAAGGTGTCCAGCGCAGACAACAGCCCCTTGAGTGATGTAGAGTTCCTGGTGACAAAATCGGACGGCTCTGTGGTGGGCGACGCCAACGGCAAGTTCGTGACAGACAGCACCGGCACTTTCCTGGTGGAAGGGGTAGAACCTGGGACCACGCTGGTCATCAAGGAAACCCGAGCCAAGCCGGGCTATCTGCTGGACGATACGCCCCAGACTGTCCAGGTCAAGGAGGGCCAGACTGTCACAGTAGAGTTCCGCAATCAACCCCTGGGAAATCTTATCATCCATAAACTGTCCAGTAAGGACAAGACCCCGCTGGAGGGGGTGCAGTTCAAGATCACCTATGCGGACGGTTCCTACCTGCCGGACGAGGGCGGCAAGCTGTCCTCCAATGGGCTGTACTGGACCAATTCGGAGGGGCAGATCATCCTCTCCGGCATCACCGGCACAGTGGTAGCGACTGAAGTGGAAAGCATCCCTGGATACACCATCGACCCCAACACCCAGAGCCAGACGGTGGTGGTCAACCCGGACGATACCCAGCAGCTCTATTTCTACAATGCGCCGGTGGGCGGTGTGGAGTTTACCAAAGTCAATGAAGCAGACAAAACAGAAACCATCTCCGGCGTCACCTTTGAAATCCGCCGCGTCAGCGATGACGCTCTGGTGGATACCGTGACCACCGGGAAGGATGGAAAAGTGTTTCTGCCTCTGGAGGGTGACAACTACTATGCAGTGGAAACCGATTGCCCGGATACCTTCAAATTGGACCCCACACCCATCTACTTCACCGTAAAGGATGGGGAGACCACCCGCAAGACCGTAACCAACAAGGCGTTTTCTGGTATTCTGTTACACAAAATCGACGCCGCCACCCGAAAGGGAATCTATGGTGTGACCTTCCTCCTCTACGACGGCAATATGAATCCCGTGGATCAGTTCACCACCGATCAGAACGGATACGCCTACATTGACACCCTGGAGCTGTCCGGCAAGGTGTATCTGCGGGAGCTGGAGAACGAGGGCTATATCGTAGACGAACAGCTGAAAACCGTCTATATCAAACCGGGCGAGACCACGGAAATCACCTGGGAAAACCGGGCCATCACAGGCCAGATCCAGATTGTCAAGAAGTCTGCCGACTACAACCCCACCAACGGACTGCCTGCCGGAACGCTGCTGGAGGGGGCCGTGTTTGAGATCTATGATAAAGCGGGTAATCTGGTGGACACCATCCGCTCTGATAGCCGAGGGCTGGCCGTGTCCAAACCTTTGCCTCTCTCCCGCTATACCATCCGTGAGGTCAAGGCTCCGGCCAATTACGGCGTAAATGAAACGGAACTCACCGCCTATCTGGAACATGAGGGACAGATCGTTAAATTTGAGGTGACCAACAAGAGCCTGACCACCGGCGTGTCCATTACCAAAACCGGCCCCAAGGAGATCATGGCAGGCCAGCCGGTACGCTATACCTTCTCCGGCATCGCCAATAGCTCCAATGTCCGGCTGGACAACTTTTATTGGCGCGATACCCTTCCCGCAGAGGTGCGGTTGGATACGGTGGTCACCGGAACCTATAACTTCCCCGGCACCTATAAGATCACCTACCGTGTGAACGGTGGCGAGTATCGGACCTTGGCAGACAATCTGTCCACCAGCAAGAACTATACCCTGGCTGCCTCGGCCACCGCACTGGGCCTTGCCAGCAATGAACGGGTCACAGAGGTCATGTTCGTCTTTGGACAGGCCCCTGCTGGCTTTGCCCAGGTAGAAAAGCCGTACCTCCACTGCACCGCCGTGGCCAACCTGGCCTCCACCTCGTTTGTCAATGTGGCTGACGTGGGCGGCGTCTACAACGGCCAGTGGGTGCAGGCTGTCAGCCGCTGGGTGACCACGGTGTACGGCAAACCTGTCATTCCCACCCTGCCCCGGACGGGGTATTAAGCCCTTGGGGGACTCACAGAAGCTATGAGTCCCCCTCTTTCTTACAACCAATTATTCTAACAGAAAAAGGAGAAATGAACGATGTTGAAGATCACTGCCACTGGAAATCTGACCAATGATGTGGAGCTGAAGATGAACGAAACCACGGGCAAGCCCTATGCCATCCTGCGCATCGCCTCGGACCGCCGCTATCGGGATCAGGAGGGCAACCGGCTTACCGACTTCATCTCCATCAAGGTGCGCGGCCCCCTGGCTGAGTTCTGTGCCGCCTATGCCTGGAAGGGCTGCAAGCTGGCCGCCTCCGGCGACTTTGAAACCATCACTTTTTCTGGCGATCCCACCCGCCAGCCCGGCTTCCTGATTAAGGCTACGGAGGTGGAGCTCCTCTCCCCCCGTCGGGCAGAGGATGCGACCGCTGCCGAGCAGAATCAGGGCGAGTGTGAGGCCGCCTGATGAAGAACACCGGGATCATTTACAGCAGCACAGAGCACACCCCTGTTGTGCTGCCTGAGATGGCCGAGCTGCTCCCGCCTTTGAGCGAGGAGCAGCTCGGCGCACTGGAGACAGATCTCCTGAAAAATGGGTGCTATACCTCCATCATTGTCAATGAGGATCTGGTCGTTATTGACGGACATAACCGAAAATCCTTATGCGACAAGCACGGCCTGCCCTATCAGATGCTGGTGTTCGCCTTTGACGATCTGCTGGAGGCCAAGCAGTGGGCTCTGGATACACAGAAGGGCCGCCGCAACCTGGACAAGTGGGAGCTGGGCAAGATCGCCCTGAAGCTTAAGCCGGAGATCGAAGCCAGGGCCAAGGCCAATATGTCTGCCGGAGGGCAGGCATACCGCCCATCTGAGGAAGGTTCGGCAACATTGCCAAACCTTCCTCCTGTTGATACCCGCAAAGAACTGGCAGACTCCGTTGGTCTGGGTGAGCGGACCATGGGCAAAGTGATGCAGATCGACGAGCACGCCCCCGCAGCGGTCAAGGAGGCGCTGGACAAGAAGGAACTGTCCATCAACCAAGGCTACCAGATCACCAAGCAGGTGGAGGATCTGCCGGAGGAGCAGCGGGAGCAGGCCGCCCAGGAGGCGTTGGACATCCTGAAAGCCAAAAAGGAGATCCAGGAAAAGGACGCGGAGATCGACCGAGAGGGAAAGATCGCCGGAGTCTTCTGCAAGGCGTATGAAAAGGCGGTCCTGCTGGACCCCACAGAGGAAAATGTCCGGATCTGGGCTAAATGCACCCGCATGACCAGGGACGAGATGGAAGATACGGTGAAAGAATCCCGTGAATTGGCGGAGGTGTTTCGGACCATTGCCGACCTCATGGAGCGCCTCCTGCCGGAAAGGGGGACGCTATGACGGAAATGAGTGTCCGCCAGTGGCAGGAGCGGTTCCGTGCCGGGGATTTTTCCTCGAAAGATCGTGCCGTTCAGTGTGAGGCTGGGTGGTATGACTGGTTCTGCCAGGATGACGCACTGGCCGGACGGCTCCAGAAGTTGAGCAAGGTGGTCATGGGAATTACCGACCCCTATATCCTGGACAACTACTATGTCTGGTTCAAGAACAATTGCCCCCTGTCCGGCCCGCTCTATGATGACGTGCGGTTTGAACCGCTGCATGGTGACCGCAACGGGAGATATTTTGTGGTTATCCGGGACAGTCCCCATGAGACCCATAAATGGACGCTTTACACGGAGCGCCATGGGTTTGAGCAGCCGGAATTCACATGTGCAAACGTGCGGGATATGCTCCGCCATATTAATTCCATGGCTCCAGAGTCCTGGCGCGGTGATCCACCGCCCGAAAAAGCGATGCGTCCCCCTCAGAAGAAGCGGAAGGAGGCGGAACGATGAACCGGGAAAACGCGGGGGCAAAGCCCACCCCATCGCCCAAGCTGCCGCCAGAGGCGGAACAGGAGATTTTGGATGCGTTGTTCGAGGGAATGGAGATCCATTCCAGCGAGATAGCCGCGATCCTGAAAAAGCATGGCGTGTGCGGGGATGTGGAGGCTCTCCAGGACAGCTACCGCAAACGCCTGGGCCAGCGGCTCATGGCCAGTCTCCGGGATGAGAGTGGACGGCGTGAGGTGCTGGCCAACGGAAAAGGCAGCTATGTGGTGCTGGAGGGCTGCGGCGACAGGCGGCAGCTCAAGCAGATCCACCGCCGTATCCAAAACCAGATGAAAGGACTGGATCTCTCGGCGCGGAAAGTGTCCGGCAGGCTGACTATTCTAGAACGGCTGGCCCACAAGTGGAGAAGGGCTGGTTGAGATGGACGCAAAGACATTCTATGAGCAGGTCGCCCCAGAACTGGACCCAGGGGGCTTCAAGCTGTACTTCACAGCCCAAAGGCTGACAGGCTTTGATCTGTATGGGCAGTTCCCTTATGAGGACTCCCGCGGGATGTTTGAACTGATGAACGGACATCAGCTCATGCGCTATCTGCTGGCAAATCAGTTCCATGCCATCCGCTGGGAGATCGTACCTGGAACGTGCTACGAACGGGCCGTCCTTCTCCCTATCGACCGCACCACACCGGCATATCGGGCATTTGAGCAAAAGCTGTACACAGCGATACTGCAAAACTACCATCTAAATCCTCAGAAACAACATGATCGGAAGGAGCACGATACCAGATGAATGATGTAATTGTGATCGGCGTGGATCATGGCTATGCAGCCATGAAAACTGTCCACTTCTCCTTTCCCACCGGGTTAGTAGAGTACGAACACGAGCCGTACACCCAGAAAGATGTACTGGAGTGCGGCGGCAGATACTATGTGGTGGGCAGCGGTCGTCAGCCCCTTCAGAGGGATAAGACCCAGACGGAGGACTACTATCTGCTTACCCTGGCAGCCATCGCCAAGGAGCTGGAGCACCGGGGTGCGGAGCACACCGCCAGCATCCACCTGGCGGCGGGCCTGCCCCTGACCAGCTTTGGCAGGGACAAGAAGTCCTTCCGTTCGTATCTGTACCGGGATGGGAGTGCCATTCCTTTTCGCTATGAGGGGCAGGACTATACCATCACCATCCGAGAGGTGTCCCTGTTTCCCCAGGGCTATGCCGCCGTCCTGACCCAGACGGAGCTGCTGGACGAGCCGTCCGTCATCGTGGCAGATATAGGCGGCTGGACGGTGGATCTGATGCGTCTGGACAACCGCATCCCCAACGCTGCCTCCTGCCGGAGTCTGGAACTGGGCATGATCCGCTGTATCGATGAAATCAGCGAACAGGTGCGCCGGTTGTTTGGGCTGTCCATGACTACCGCTCAGATCGAGAGCGCCCTGCGCGGCAGCTCCGGCGGTATGGATGAGCGAATCAGGGCGGTTATCCACGCCCAGGCAGGCAAGTACGCCCGAAACCTGCTCTCGGCAGTCACAGAGAGTGGCTTGGACATCCGAGCCATGCCCACCATCTTTCTGGGTGGCGGAGCGGCGCTCTTAAAACGCCACCTTTCGGCCACAGACGGCCTGTGCCGCCCGCTTATCCTGGATGACGTATCCCTGAACGCCAAAGGGTATGAGCGCCTTGTGGGGCAGATGTCGCGGGGTGTCGGCAATGGCAGGTAAGCGGCGGCTCAACCTTTCTTTTTCTCTGACATCACCCCAACAGCGTGATGCATGGCACATTCTCAGCTCCATTCCTGCCGGGCAGCGGACAGACGCTGTGTGTCGGATGGTGTGTAAAGCCCATGAACAGGATGCCCTCCTATCTGCCATCCGTGGGCTGATTCGGGAAGAGTTGCGCAATTTGGATCTGACAACAGAAAAAAGCCAGCAGGCACAGGCCGGGGACATGGATGAGAATGTCCTCGGCTTTCTTCTTGCCCTGCAGCAGGAAGGAGACGAGATCACCTGATACGCTATTTTGATATGTTCGCCGGGATTGGCGGATTCCGAGCCGGACTGGACCGGGCCGGAGGTTTCCAGTGCATGGGCCACTGTGAGATCGACAAATATGCTGACGCCAGTTACCGTGCCATCCATGATATTCGAAGGGAGGAGCGATACTATCCAGATGCAAGAAAAATCGACCCCAACGACCTGCCCGACTTCGACCTCCTGTGCGGGGGATTCCCCTGCCAGGCATTTTCAAATGCTGGCCGAAGAAAGGGATTTGAAGATGCCAGAGGCACTCTCTTCTTTGAGATTGCCCGCCTGGCTCAAGCCAGACGACCTGCGTATCTTCTGCTTGAGAACGTTCCAGGACTGCTTACGCATGACCAGGGCCGGACGTTTTCTGCCATCCTCGCCACGCTTAATGACCTGGGGTACCGCGTGGAATGGATGGTGCTTAACAGCGCGGATTTCCGTATCCCCCAGGTCCGAAAGCGGGTGTTCATTGTCGGATATCTTGATCCCCGATGCGCCGGAAAAATACTTCCTGTCTTCGGAACAGACGGAAAAGCTCTTATACAAGTCCTCGGAGGCCCACAGGGCTCAAGAGTCTATGACCCCGGAGGGGCCGCCTGCACACAGACTGCCGGAGGCGGAGGAAAAGGAGTAAAGACCGGACTATATCTGATGGAGCCTACCTCGGCACAGTCTTGTTTTGTGGATCTGTGTATCGGCAGGCCGACACCGACTGAAAATGCCAGGTGTCTGACTGCCAGATATAGTCAAACGACACTCTGTAACCACCGTGGCGAACGCTCTGGGGTCCTGCTGATCAAAGAAGCGACTAAGCGCGGCTATAAGGAGGCGATAGTGGGCGATACCGTTGACCTGGGATATGCGGGCAGCAATACACGCCGCGGGCGTGTAGGACGGGATATCGCACACACGCTGGAAACCAGTTGCATCCAAGGTATCGTGGAGCGCGGCGGACGCATCCGCCGCCTGATGCCTCGTGAAAGCCTTCGGCTCCAGGGATTTGCGGAAGAACAGATCGACAAGATCCTGGCTATCACCTCAGATGCCCAGGCCTACAAGCAGGCCGGAAACAGCGTCACCGTTACTGTGATCGAGGCCATTGGCCGCCGCATCCGGGCAGTGGATGAGGAACTGAGAGGAGCGGCAGCATGAGTGAAATAGGGCTGAAAGATCAGTGCTTCGGCGTGGAAGTGGAGCTGACCGGCATCACCCGAGAGCAGGCCGCCCAAGCCTTAGCGGATTATTTTGGTACAGAGCCTCGCCGTGGCGATGACTACTACGACAGCTGGTATGTGCGGGATGGGGAGGGAAAAGAATGGCGGCTTATGAGCGATAGTAGTATCCGTGGAGAACAAAAAGTGGGTGCCAGATACACCTCCACCTCAGATCCGAGGTATCGTGTGGAAATGGTCACGCCCAAACTGACCTATGCGGAATTGCCCAAATTTCAGGAATGCGTCCGCCGCGTCCGCACCGCAGGAGGAAAAGTCAATTCCTCCTGCGGTATCCATATCCATGTGGATGCTGCAAACCACAACCGGCAGTCGCTAAAAAATCTCATCGGGATCATGTATTCCAAAGAGGATATTTTGTTCAAGGCATTGCAGGTCAATGAGTCTCGGGCCTCCAGGTGGTGTCAGAAGGTACGGGAACCCATGCTGCAAAAGGCACGCAAGCTTTCATCCGAAGAAACCAAAAACCTGACACAGCTGGAAGCCATCTGGTACGAGGGGGACAACGGCAGTACAGAGCACTACAACTGGACACGGTACTATGCGCTCAATCTCCATTCTGTGTTTTACCGAGGGACCGTGGAATTTCGCTGTTTTAACTCCACTCTCCATGCGGGCCGGGCTGCCGCTTATGTGAATCTGTGCCTTGCCATATCGGCCCAAGCCATCGCCCAGCGCAGCACCGTCATGCGCAAGACGCAAAGTGACAACGAACTGTTCACCTTCCGGGTGTGGTTGGTACGCCTTGGGTTGAATGGACCGGAGTTCAAGCACACGAGGGATCATCTTCTGGCCAACTTGGACGGGGATCGAGCATGGCGCTATGACAAGGACAGTTACGATGTCAATAAGAAAAAGAAAAACCGAAGCAGTGAGGTGGCACGATGAAAATACGCATTGAAGATACCGTGTACGAGGGTACCGGGACAGAAATCATGGATCAGCTTCGGAAAGCTGCCTTTGACCCCACGGAGTTTCCGGACACAGAAAGCTATATTTGGCAGCTTCGCAGCAACTTCATCCGCATGACGGATCAGGACTGCATTCTGCCGGATCGCGGTGTAGAAGCACAGGCGCAGACCATGATCATGGCGCTGGCGAAAATCGGCGCACTGGAGGTGTTGGACCACGGTTGAAGATAAATTGTATTTTGCCTACGGCAGCAATATCAACCTGGATCAGATGGCCTACCGCTGTCCTGCGGCCCAGGTGGTAGGGCCGGTCGTGCTGGAGGGATATGAACTGCTGTTTCGCGGCAACGCAAGCGGAAATGGCGTTGCCACCATCAAGCCCAAGGAAGGGCAGCAGGTACATGGCCTACTTTGGCGGATCACACCGGGCTGTGAGCGGTCTCTCGATCTCTATGAGGGATATCCCCACCTATACGAAAAAGAGTCTGTTGCTGTGCGGGATAATGCGGGGCGGCAGCTGACTGTCATGGCCTACGTGATGACGGATGGGGATCGGTGGCGCTCTCCCGCCCTGCCCTCGGAATATTATTACCAGGGCATTCGGGATGGCTATCGCCAGAACGGACTGCCACTGTCCAAATTAAAACAGGCGTGGCAGCATTGTGCCAAAGAACTGGATCAAGAGAGCAGTAGACTCAACCGTATCTGCGGCGGGCAGGCCAAATCGCCCAAGAAGCAACGTGGGAAAGAGCGATAGGGGGAATGAGCGCACATGAAAGTATTAGTTGTAGAACCGCAAAAGCCCTGCCGTGTGCAGGAGATCGATGGTCTCGCAGCTATGCAGCAAATCGTAGGCGGCGACATTGAAGCTGTGTACCCATTCCAGGATTCGGCAGCCCTGGTGTGCAATGCCGAGGGGAAGCTCCTTGGCCTGCCGATGAACCGCCCGCTGCTGGATGAAGATCGCCTGCCCTATGACATCATCTGCGGCACCTTCTTCATCGCTGGGCTTGGTCAGGAGGACTTTGTTTCCCTGACGGATGAGCAGATCCAGCGATACAAGTCCCTGTACGACAACGTGCAGGTCCTTCCTGTGCGAACGGCAACCAGAGAACAGGGACGGATCGTTGGCGATCAACACATAAAAAAGAAAGGGAAATCTGACCATGAGAGATAAATACATTTTGACCGCGGAGTCTGTTACCGAGGGTCACCCTGACAAACTCTGCGACACCATCGCGGATTCTGTTCTGGATGCCTGCCTGAAGGGTGACTCCTCCGCCCATGTGGCCTGCGAAGTACTGGCCACAGCTGGCAAAGTGCTGGTGGCCGGAGAGATCTCGGCAAAGATCATGCCGGATATCTCCTCCATTGTCTGCCGGATCATCCGGGAAGCTGGGTACACTGGGCTGGACTATGAGATCGAGGTCATCACCCACGATCAGAGCGATGATATTGCTCACGCTGTGCGGGAAGGAGTCCAGACCGGGGCTGGCGACCAGGGGATCATGTATGGCTTTGCCTGTGATGAGACAGAATCCTATCTTCCTCTGCCGGTCATCCTGGCCCACCGGCTCACCCGGCTGCTGACCAACGCCAGAAAAACCGGGATGATCCAGGGCCTGCGTCCGGACGGCAAGGCGCAGGTGTCTGTGGAGTACAACTTCGATATCCCCGTGCGTCTTGCATCGGTGGTTCTGTCCTGCCAGCATGACCCGGAGAAAGATCTGGACCAGCTGCGGGAGGAACTCATGGACCATGTAATCCAGCCCGCACTGCGGGAGCTGCCGCCCGATGCGGATACGGAGATCCTGCTCAATCCTTCGGGGCGTTTTGTCTATGGTGGATTTGAGGCGGACACCGGACTCACGGGCCGCAAGCTGATGGTGGACACCTATGGCGGACTGGCCCCTCACGGCGGTGGCGCACTGTCTGGAAAAGACGCCACCAAAGTGGATCGCAGCGGAGCCTACATGGCCCGCTATATTGCCAAGAACATTGTATCTGCCGGTCTGGCGGATCGCTGTACCGTCACTCTGGCCTATGCCATTGGCAAGGCTGAACCCGTGGCGGTCAATGTGGACACCGATGGGACCGGCGAATACCAGGATGAGGTGCTGGAACAGGCCGTCCGGGCAGTCTTTGACCTGACCCCCGCCGGGATGCGTCACACCCTCGGACTGGACAAGCCCATCTTCGCTCAGCTCTGCAACTATGGACACTTTACCCATCCGGACGCTCCCTGGGAGCAGACGGACAAAGCGGAGGTACTGTGCAACGCCTGTCGCATCAAGGAAGCAGGTGTGTCGGACCGTTGAAACATGTTGCCTCCTGTTCCTTTGGTAAGGACAGTCTTGCCACCATATTACTGGCTCTGGAACATGGGGAGCCTCTGGATGAGGCAGTATACTGTGAGGTCATGTTCGACAAGGAGATCTCCGGCGAGGTGCCAGAACACCGAGATTTTATCTACACCACCGCCATTCCGGCTTTAGAACGCAGGGGTGTGAAGGTAACCGTCCTGCGCAGTGAGAAAACGTATGTGGATCTCTTCACAGGCAAAATCACCCGCGGTCCCAAGAAGGGCCTTCTGCGTTCTTTTCCCATCTGCGGACGGTGTGCTGTTCAGAGAGATTGCAAACTGAAACCGATCCTGCGATACCAAAAATCGCTGCCGCCCGACACAGTTCAGTATATTGGGATCGCCAAGGACGAGCAGGAACGGCTGCTTCGATTGGCCGGGAACCGGGTCTCCTTACTGGACAAGTACAACTGCACAGAGGAAGATGCAAAGCAGCTCTGCCAGCGGGCAGGGCTGCTTTCGCCTGTCTACACATTTACAACCCGCGGGGGCTGTTGGTTCTGCCCTAACGCCAAAAGAAAAGAACTGCGCCATCTCTATGATTACCACCCGAACCTGTGGGAACGGATGTTGGAGCTGCAGGCCTTGCCCAACAAGGTGAGCGAGAAATTCAATCGCAGCGAGACCTTCTCCGACATTGACGCGGAGTTCCGTCTGGAAGATGCGCAGGAGAGTCTGTTCCAAAATGCCGCATAAAGGAGATGAGAACAACGAGTAATCAGAAATATGAAATCACGGAGATCTCGCACGAAAAGTATCCCTTCCTTCATCGTATCCGGGCACTGAGGGATATTGGAAAAAAGGTAAAGGCTGGAGATCTGGGCGGCTTTGTTGAGAGCGAGAGCAACCTGTCTTTTGAGGCAGGAGATGACGCTTGGATTTTTGGTGATGCGATCTCGTGTAATGACGCCTATGTGGACAAGGGCTCAGCCCTGTTCGGAGAAGCTGTCGCCTGCGGAAACGCCTATGTTTCCCAGAATTCCGCTCTGAGCGGCCATGCCCGCGCGGAGGATGACGCCTACATTCGAGGCGGTAATCTGTGTGGGCACGCCAGAGTGTCTGACTGCGGGATGGTTTTGGACTCGCCGGACACAGGACACGCGCCTATCCTGTCCGGCACTTGCACTGTATATGGCAGGGTGTGCGGCGATGTGCATTTGACCGACACTGCCCTGGTCATCAGTGGCGAGGAGATCTGCAACGATTCTCTTGACACCTTGGTCATGGATGGGAAAAGCCGTTCCGTGATCCGGGATTCGTCCCGAGACGAACTGGCTCCTCAACAGCCAGCTCCTTCTCCCCCAAAGAAACAGAAAGGCTGTGAGATAAGCAGATGAGCAACTTTTTTGAGCAGGAACTCCGCAAACTGTTTGCAGACGGGTCTGTGATCCATGATCCGGTCTTTGTAGGCCGTGCCTGCCTGGGTGGCTTGGACAGAAACCGTCAGGTGAGGGCTGAATTTGTTACACTGGGTCATGCGGATCACTATGCGGCTCTCCGCCTGACGCTTCTGGACAACGACCAGGGTGTGGTGGACAAGCTGACTCTTCGGTTCAAGGATGTATGGGGGAAACAGAAGATCCCCAACAACCCCTACCTGCGGGATGGCGTTGATCCGCATATTTGGGTAGATGGTAACCGGATCGATTGGTATGCCTACCATCCCTCCCAGGAGGACTACCGGCAGCTCCGCCAGATGGCCAGCGACTATGTGGAGACCTTTCGCATTCAAGTCCCGGCAAAAGACCATGGCCCCAAATTGGTGTACATCTGCGCCCCCCTCCGAGGTGAGGTAGAGAAAAACATTGAGTTCGCCAGACAGAAAGCCCAGGAAGTCTTTCAGGCGGGCGACATCCCGGTCTGTCCCCATCTCATGTTCCCACCCATCGCAGATCCGGGCGATCCGGCGCAGGACCTGGCCGCACGGGAGATGGGGCTGCACCTGGTGGAACGCTGCCAACAGGTCAATGTCTATGGGCCTGTGTTCACGGAAGGGATGTGGGCGGAGATCCATCGTGCCAATAAACTGGACATCCCCGTTGTGACAGATTCGGGACCAAAGGGGCGCACCGCGCCCAGAAGAAAGAAAAGCGCCAAGCGCGAGGAGGTCAAATGATCCAAGAAAAGACCACGGAGGACTTGCGGCACATGACCGATGAGGAAGGGCTGATCCTCCAGGGCTGCGGCGGCGACCTTCAGGAATGGGTGGACGGAATCAATGATCTGCTCACCCAGGAAGGAATCCTGCTGAATGGCGCCAAATTTGAACATGCGGCCACATTCCAGCACGACGGACTCACAAACCTGCTGTTCTCTTTTGAGGGGGTACAGCTGAATGTGGGAAAGCTTGCGCTGTGGCGGATTCAGACGCACAGTCAGTTTGGCGGCACCTGGCTCAGTGATTATGTACCCAACCGGCTGGGCGGGTTTATCCAGGAGCAGAAGCCCGTAAAGCCCAAAATGGAGCTGTTGGGCCGGGACGGCAATATCTTCTCTATTATGGGTACTGCCTCCCAACTGCTCCAAATGGCAGGCATGGCCGACCAGGCGAAAGAGATGTGCGACCGAATCACCGGAGGGAATTGCCACAGTTACCATGAGGCACTGAGCATCATCAGCGAATATGTGGAGACGGATCTGCCCGCGCTCCAAAATCAATCCAAAGGAAAGAAGGAGAAACATGCCTATGAGCGATAATATCACTGCGATTCATCCCAGCTGGGAGATCATCCACGGCGACGCACTGAAGGTCCTGCGCGAGTTTGCCCCTAATACCTTCGATGCGGTCATCACCGATCCCCCCTATGCCTCTGGGGGTCGAACCCAGGCGGAGAAAAACAAGTCCACCGACAAGAAATATTCCAGCATGGGGGAAAGCGCACCCCCTCCCTTTGATGGCGACTCCAAGGATCAGCGATCCTGGACCCGCTGGGCCGCTGAATGGCTCTATGACGCCCGCAAGGTCTGTAAACCCGGTGCCCCTGTGTGCATGTTTATCGACTGGCGGCAGCTCCCCGCAGCCACTGATGCGCTCCAGTGGGCGGGGTGGATCTGGCGCGGTACCGCTGTCTGGGACAAAGGCAACAGCCGTCCCCAGAAGGGCCGTTTCCGCCAGCAGGCTGAGTACATTGTCTGGGGTTCCAACGGGGATATGCCTATCAGCAGACCTGTCCCCTGTCTGCCCGGCGTATTCAAGTATGGCAATCCCCAGAACCGCATCCACCTGACGGAAAAGCCCTTGCAGCTCATGCGGGATGTGGTGAAGATCACCGAGCCGGGCGGACATATTCTGGACCCCTTTGCCGGTTCCGGCAGCACGGTGCTGGCTGCCGTGCTGGAGGGTTACTCCGCCACTGGCATCGAGGTTACGGATGCCTATGCCGCCCTGTCCAAGGAACGGATTGAGCGGGAACTGGCCCAGGGTGTGTGACGGTGTACTGTCTGCCGATTGTCCTTGATGAGTTTTCTGGTAGTATATTGTAGTTTGGGCAGGGTGTCGCATTAGACACCCTGCCCGGATTTTTTAACCTTCAGGGTGCTAACATAGACACCCTTGTGTGGAGATAATCATGTCAGAGGAATATTGAGCATTCCAGCCTGCAAGGTAGGCGTCACCGCTCTGGTCCAGAGCGGTGATTTTTCTTTTCCATGGAGCTGGCAGGCTCTGCCCGCCATGATCATAATCCACTTACCGCTTGAAAATAGGCCCCGCTTCGGCGGGGCCTAGCCAACGCCGCCTGGGGCGGCGTTGGGCAAGCATAGCGCAAATGTACATTTTGCGCGCTTGCAGGGGAAACCCCTGACCCCAATGCCGCCTGCAGGCGGAAGGTTTGCGGCAGAGCCGCAGAAAGGAGGCACGCTTGGGGCTCCCAAAAGAAAAACACCATCTGCACATCGAGCTGACGGCGGAGCAGTATCAGCAGCTCTGCCGTCAGGCCAAACTCTGCGGACTATGCAAACGGGCTTATATCGTCCGGCTCATCGATGGGACTCCGATCCGGGCCAGACCCTCCCAGGAAATCAAGGACCTCCGCACGGAGATCCATCACATCGGCAATAACATCAACCAGATTGCCCGCAGTGTCAATGCCGGTATCGCCACGGCAGAGGATGCCAGGCGTGGACTGTTCCTGCTAGATAAAGTCTATGAGTTGATGTACCAGGTGGCCAATCCGTAATGGCTGTCACCAAGATCCTGGCTCGAAAAGGTCGGTTGGATATCGGGATCGACTACATCCTCAACGGCGATAAGACGGAGCAGAAGATCCTCACAGCCCATCAGGGCTGTGAACCAGGCCGGGAGTGCCGTCAGATGCTGGAGACCAAACGGGACACCGAAAACATGGGGGGCGTCCAGTACTACCATATTGTCCAGTCCTTCAAGCCCGGCGAAATCTCTCCCGAGCTGGCTCTGGAAATTGCCAAGACTTTCGCTGCGGAGCATCTGAACGGTTACGAGGCGGTAATTGCCACCCATGTGGATCGAGGGCATATCCACTCGCACATTGTGTTCAACTCCGTAAATGCGGACACCGGCGAGAAATATCATAGCAATGCCAGAAGCTATTACTGCCAGATCCGGGCCATCTCAGACCGGCTGTGCCGGGAGCACGGCCTCTCCGTGATCCTCTCTGGAGAGTCCTCCAAATCCATGAGCTATCTGGAGTGGCTGCGTCAATCCAAGGGTCAACCTACCTTTCGCTCCATGCTGGAGGCAGATCTCCGGGAGTCCATTGAGGACGCCAATGACCTGGGACACTTCTTCCTGCTCATGGAGCACAAGGGCTACGAGATCCGCCACGGAAACCGTCTGGGATTCCGTCTGCGGGGGCAGGAGCGGTTTCAGTATCCAGGCAGAAAAAATGCCGCATTCACAGAGGACGGTATCCGTGCCGCCATCCTGGGCAATTTGGAGGAAATCGAGACAGGTCAACGGGCCGCTTTTGCGGACAGACCCATGTTTCGTCCCTACCGCAGACACCCCAAATACACGGGCTTTTTGGCCCTGTACGTTCATTATCTCTACCTGCTGGGAAAAATCGAACAGCGACAGTATCCCCCCAGGATGACGCCGCACCTGCGGCAGGAAGTCATGAAGTTTGAGCAGTACCGAACACAGTTCGCTTTCCTGCGAGAGAACAACATTTCCACCACTGACGAAATGACCGCCTATCAAAGCCGCACAGAGGAAACTCTGGCCAATCTGATGAAGCAGCGCACCATCCTCAATGTGCGCAAAAAGAAGCGGCAGGCGCTGTACGACGCCCTGGCGGATGTGGAGGCCCTGGCACCGGCCAAGGCACTCTATGAGAATGGGCTGTCCGGCATGGAAGATGAGTTTGCCCGCTACATGCAAGCCGTACGCCTATTGGAACAGTGCGGCATCCCTCCAGAGCATCTGACAAAAGAAAAAACAGAGGTGTATAACCAACTTGCCGATCTGAACCGGCAGATCCGCGCAGAACGCAAAAAGCTGGCTCTGTGTCGGGAGATCCAGACGGCAAGTAAGCAGATGGAAGAAGATATCCGCAAAACCGAAACAAGAGGAAAAGAGGTGGAACACGATGAACATCGGAGGCGGTGAGGCTGCCGACCAAATGGTTCGCATGATGTTGACCGGCACAGAAGTGACGGTTCGGCTGGGTGCATCCGCTCTCAAAAATCTACTGGCCATCACGCTGGCTTTGGCAAAGCATCACAAGACCCTGTCCGGGAAGGTCAACATGGGAAAAATGCTCCGGGAGACACGGGATATCCGAATGTTCCCCATGTCGCCGGAACAGTATCAGGCATTCAAGCAGAGGGCAGTCAAACAGAAGATCCTATTTTCTGTCATCCGGGATTCGGATGGTCGCGGCAAGGTGGTAGATGTGGCCATGCCAGTCACAGAGCTGGAGCGCGCCAATCTCATTTTTGAGCGCATCCGATACCTTCCGCAGGATCGCCAGAGTACACCAGCCAAGGAGCAATCCCCCATGCGGGATTCAGTGATCCGGGAGGAAAAAACGCCAAAAAAAGAGTCTCGGTCGGAGTTCGACTTGGCCGGTATCAGCGGCAGCTCCAGTATCTCCAAGAGCGAAATCAGTACGGAGACGACCCATAAGCGCCCCTCTGTTCTGGCACAGCTAAAGGGGTACCAGGAGCAGCTGAATCGGCAGCACAAAGCGGCTCCGGCCAGAAGTAAACAAAAAGGACACCCCAAACAGAGATAATGCCCCTACTGTTGGGGAGTATGTTCACACTCACAATCAATTACAAACAAGTCATTTGGTGTGCATTTTAGCAATAAACACAGGGTTTCAATTCGCTCCAATTTAATAGATTGAGTTTCATTGTTCACCATGCGGTTGAAATTCTGATAGCTCATTCCAAGTTGCTTATAGAGCCAATATTTTGTCCTGCCCTGTTTCTCCAGCAATTCCAACACATTCAGTTTCACCATATCTCATGCTCCTATTATCTAATGCTATAGTTAGATAATATGGAATTGCTCACTCGAAGGTATAGACTATTACATTAGATAATGTTATAGTCTACGCCGAAGGAGGAGTGGTTTATGCATGAGCAAGAACTACGGCAGCACCGTTGCTGCTTTACGGGACACAGACCAGAAAAGCTGAACATCTCAGAAGAACAGTTATGTGTACGATTAGGACTGGAAATCGACCGAGCGATAGAAGATGGGTTTACTACCTTTATTTCAGGTATGGCAAAGGGGGTAGATATTTGCGCGGCAGAGCTGGTTCTTAAACGCAGAGTATCAGATGACCGACTGAAGCTGATCTGCGCACTTCCGTATGAAAATTTTGGGCTTCATTGGAGTGCGTCTTGGACTAGTCGTTATGTGGAGGTGATACGGCAGGCAGATCTGGTGCGCTGTATTAGTCAGGAGTTCTCCTATTCCGCATACCAGCGCCGCAATGAATGGATGGTAGATCACTCCGGACGGGTGATCGCGGTCTATACGGGTGAGAGCGGCGGAACCAGAAATACCATCGCTTACGCCAAACAACAGCACATTCCGTGTGTTATCATCACACCATAAATAGGGGGACTCAGCAGACGAATCCATCCGCTGAGTCCCCTGTGTTTTTCTTGGAGGTGAATTTCCTGAAACAAAGCTCCAGGGCCGGGGACATTGTCCTGGCCCTGTTTTTCTATGTTCCGGTGGTCTGGGGTGCATTGCTCATTGCCCAATCCTTGGGGCGTGGATTGCCGGAACTTCTTACCAACCTGGCAACGGCGCTCCAGCACCCGCTGGATATCCATTGGACAGACAAAAGCCTGCTGTCCATCCTGATCTGCACCAGCCTCTATATCATGGGCCTATGTATCTACGCCTCGGAACAGCGGCGCACTCGGGACGGCGAGGAGCACGGCTCCGCCACCTGGGGCTCTCCACGGCAGGTCAACGCCATGTTCCGCCAAAAAGAGAACAAGATCCTGACCCGCCATGTCCGCTTGGGCCTGGACACCCACAAACACCGCCGCTCCCTCAACGTCCTGGTTATTGGCGGCAGCGGCGCGGCCAAGACCCGCAGCTATGTGAAACCAAACATTCTGGAGGCCAACACCAATTATGTCATTACTGACCCGAAAATGGAGGTGCTCACTGCGACCGGAGGGTGGCTGAAAAGCAAAGGATATGACATCCGGGTGCTCAACCTGGTCAACCTGGAGGAGTCGGACGGATACAACCCATTCCGCTATCTGAGAGACGAAAAAGATGTCCTCAAGCTGGTCAATAACCTCATTCAAGCTACCACACCAAAGGGCAGCCATGAATCTGATCCGTTTTGGACCAAAGCCGAGACGGCGCTCCTTCAGGCCATCATCCTCATGCTGTTCCAGGAGGCCCCGGAGTATGAGCAGAACTTCTCCATGGTCATGCGGGTGCTGGAATACGCGGAGGTTCGAGAGGAGGATGACGAGTATCTCTCCCCCCTGGATTTACTGTTTCAGGCCATAGAACGGGAGAACCCGGAAAGCGTGGCTCTGCGGCAGTACAAAGTATTCAAGCAGAGCGCGGGCAAGACAGCCAAGAGTATTTTGGTCTCCGCCGCGGTTCGTCTGGCCCCCTTTAACCTACCCCAGATCCGGGCCATCACGGATCACGACGATATGGACCTCTATACCCTGGGAGAAAAGAAATGCGCTCTCTACGCCGTGATCCCGGACAATGACAGCACCTTCAACTTCTTGGTGTCCCTGCTCTATTCCCAGGCGTTTCAGACACTTTATTACAGCGCGGACCAGATCCATCATGGGGCGCTGCCCCGGCACGTCCACTTTGTATTGGATGAGTTCGCGGCCATGCCGCTGCCAGGGTACACTCGTGAATTGGCCACCATGCGTTCCCGCAACATTTCCTCCAGCACCATCATTCAGAACATGGCCCAGATCAAGGAACTGTACAAGGACTCCTGGGAGACCATCCCCGGCAACTCGGACACTATCCTCTATCTGGGCGGCAACGAGCAGAGCACCCATAAGTATATCTCTGAGGCCCTGGGCAAGGCCACCATTGATACAAAGACCCATGGGCAGACCAAGGGCAAATCGGGCTCCTACTCCACCAATTTCCAGATGAGTGGACGGGAGCTGCTTACCCCTGATGAGGTCCGTGCGTTGGATAATCGCTATTGCATCTTGTTTATCCGGGGAGCAAAACCCGTCATGGACCTAAAGTATGAACTGACCGAGCACCCCGCTATCCGCTACACCGTGGACGGAGGCGGAGCGCCGTATATTCACCATGGACACAACACCACACCGGCCATTCCAGGCACACCGTTCTTCCAGGTTATTTCTGCCGATGAAACCAACAAAGAAAAGGAGACTGCAGCATGAAACATGATCTGACCACCCGTAAGTATGAGCGCCGCGCACGGAAACTGTACGCCCTGTTTTCCTGCCTCGTTCTGGCGCTGACCGTTATGGTTGTCCCGGCCTTTGCCGCAGATGATCCGCTGACGGTCGTCAACAACCTTTCCGAGTTCATCTTCTCCCTGATTCGAGCCATCGGCCTGATCCTGCTGGGCTTCGGCGTCCTCCAACTGGGCCTGTCCCTCAAGAGCCATGACCCCTCCCAGCGGGCCAATGGCATGCTCACCATCGCCGGTGGTATCGTGATCACCTTTACCAAGGAGATCCTCACCCTCATCACCGGCTGATGAGGAAGAAACGCAAGAACACCCACGGCCCTGGAATGGGCTGTGGGTGAGAAAGGAGTGGCTGCAACATGAGATACAGCCTGTATGGGAGGTGAAGTGATTGGGCAGTGGAAACTGGATCGTAGACAATCTGAATTCCGCCCTGCAGACCTGGAACGACAAACTCGCAGAGATCTGGACCCTGATCAGCACGACCCCAGAGGACTTCAAAGGCGGCGGGATCTGGAACGTGATCGTCAGTATCAACGGGGCGCTGCAAGCCATTGGCTATGCGCTGTTAGTGCTGTTTTTTGTGATGGGCGTAATCAAGACCTGCGGCAGCTTTACCGAGATCAAGCGCCCGGAGGTGGCCTTCAAGTGCTTTATCCGCTTTGTGCTGGCACAGGCGGCAGTGACCTATGGCATGGAACTAATGAACGCCCTGTTCCAAGTGGCCCAGGGGGCAATATCCACCATCATGGACGCATCCGGCATGACTGCCATGTCACCCACCACACTGCCGGAAGAACTCATTACCGCCATTGAAAGCGTGGGGCTGTTGGAGTCCATCCCCCTTTGGGCGGTGACTCTGCTGGGCTCCCTGTTTATCTGGGTCCTGTCCCTCGTTATGATCCTGACCGTTTACTCCCGCTTTTTCAAGCTCTACATGGCCACCGCCATCGCGCCTATCCCCCTGGCCAGTTTCGCGGGACAGCCCTCCAGCAGCATTGGCGTCGCTTTCCTCAAAAGCTATGCCGCCATCTGCCTGGAGGGCTGTATCATTGTGTTGGCCTGCGTCATTTTTTCGCAGTTTGCCTCCGCTCCGCCCGCTGTGGGCGACGCTTCCACAGCACCGGCCACACTGGTCTGGAACTACATTGGCGAGTTGATCTTCAATATGCTGGTGCTGGTTGGTTCCATCAAGATGAGCGACCGGATCATCCGGGAATTGATGGGGCTTGGTTAATCATCGTCAAACAGGTCGTCCACCCGGATCTTATATCCGCCATCCGCTTCTGGTTCCCCGTACATTTGGGCCTCCCGCATCCGGTTGAGCACGATGAGTTCCAGCATCTTGTCCTCTCTCCTCCGGAGCAGGATGTCCTGGACCTTCCGAACCAGGGAGACCACCCAGGACAGGACTACCACCGCCAGCAGCGCATACCAGATGACGTTGGCCAGCGTTTGATTGGCATAGTACCATTCATGAAAAATGGTGGGAACGATCAGCGCATAAACCAGTGGGATGGTCAGGCGAAACACCGCTGCCAGGCGGAACACAATGGAGAGCAAAATCATTACGCTCCCGAGCATCAGATATGCCATACGCTCAACTCCCTTCCTAAGTTGAGCAAATGGTACCATAGCCGGACAGGCTTTGCAACGGTCTGTCCATGAAAACCAAACAGAAATGCAGGAGGTGATACCTTGGAGGTACGCATCAATAAAGAGGTGCGGAATTACCAGGAAAGTCTTTTTTTCGGCCTGTCCCTGCGGCAATTTTTGTTTGCCCTGCTGGCCGTTCTGGTGGCGCTGGCCGTGTACTTTTGCCTGCACCCGGTGCTTGGAACAGGCGAGATCGGATGGGTGTGCATCCTGGCCGCGTTTCCATTCGCCCTGGGTGGTTTTTTCACCTATAACGGCATGACGCTGGAACGCTTTCTCATGGCGTATATCCGCTCGGAATTTTTCATGCCCAAACGTCTCTTGTTCCGTTCAAATGATCTCTATGTCCAACTCATGGAACATTCATCGATAAAGGAGGCCATTCGACTTGATTAAGACCCTTCAAAACACATTGAAGCAGGACAAGGAGCACCTTACGGTGCCGAAGTCCGTTCAGGACACCATCCCCATCCGCCGGATCTGGCCGGATGGGCTTTTCCAGTTCGGAGGGAAATTCTCGAAAACCATCCGCTTTTCCGACATCAATTACGCCATCGCTTCCAAAGAGGACAAGACCTCCATGTTCCTGGGCTACTCGGAACTGCTCAACGCCCTGGACACCGGCTCCACCACCAAGATCACCATCAACAACAAGCGGCTCAACCGCCGCAATTTTGAGCAGGAGATCCTGATCCCGCCCCAGGGGGATCATCTGGACGGGGGGCGCTCCGAGTACAACGCTATGCTGCTGGACAAGGTCACCGACTCCTCCAACAGCATGGTGCAGGAGCGATATGTCACCGTCTCCACCCATAAGAAAACGCCCGAGGAGGCCCGGACCTTCTTCGACCGGGTCATGAATGATGTGACCACCCGGCTCAATCACCTGGATTCCCACTGTGAGGAACTGGACGCGGTGGAGCGGCTGCGTGTGCTCCATGATTTTTACCGAGTGGGCGAGGAGTCCCGGTTCCATATCGATCTGCGGGAGTGCATGAAAACAGGCCGTTCCTTTAAGGACACCATCTGCCCGGACAGTATGGAGTTTCGGAAGGACCACTTCATCCTGGGCGACAAATATGGCCGGGCCATGTTCCTCAAGGAGTATGCCAGCTACATCAAGGACTCCATGATCAACGAACTCACCAGCCTGAACCGCACCATGATGCTGTCCATCGACGTGATCCCCGTCCCCACCGATGAGGCTGTGCGGGAGATGCAGAACCGCCTGCTGGGGGTGGAGACCAACGTCACCAACTGGCAGCGGCGGCAGAACAGCAACAACAACTTCTCCGCGGTGGTGCCCTACGACCTGGAGCAGCAGCGGAAAGAGACGCGGGAAATGCTGGATGATCTAACCACACGGGATCAGAGGATGATGTTCGCCGTGGTGACTCTGGTGCATCTGGCCGACAGCAAGGAGGAGCTGGACAGCGACACAGAGACCCTCCAGTCCATCGCACGCAAGCATTTGTGTCAGCTGACCACTCTGAACTGGCAGCAGGACGCGGGCCTTGTCACCGCCCTCCCCTTGGGTCTGCGGCGGATCGACGCCCTGCGCACCCTTACCACCGAGGCCCTGGCCGTCCTCATGCCCTTCAAAGCCCAGGAGATCCGGGACCGGGGCGGCATCTACTACGGCCAGAATGTCATCAGTAAAAATCTCATCATTGCCGATCGCAAGCAGCTCCTCAACGGCAACGGATTTGTTCTGGGCGTGTCTGGCTCCGGCAAATCCTTTACCGCAAAACGGGAGATTACCGCCCTGGCCCTCTCTACCCAGGATGACATCCTGATCATTGATCCGGAGTCGGAATATCGGCCCCTAGTGGAAGGGCTGGGCGGCGAGGTGGTGGAGATCTCCGCCACCTCCAGCAACCACATCAACGCCATGGACATGGAGCAGGGCTACGGCGAGGGTGAAAACCCCGTGGTGCTGAAATCGGAGTTCCTGCTTTCTCTCTGTGAGCAGTCTGTGGGGGCCGGAAAGCTGTCTGCCAAGGAGAAGTCTATCATCGACCGCTGTACAGCACAGTGCTACCACGACTATGTGCGGGACGGCTGCCGGGGCCAGGCCCCCACACTCCAGGACTTTCACGCCGAACTGCTGCGCCAGCCGGAGGCCGAGGCGCGGGATGTGGCTCTGGCCCTGGAACTGTTCACGGAGGGCAGTCTCAACACCTTTGCCAAACCCACCAATGTGGACATGAGCTCCCGCATCGCCTGTTATGACATCCGGAAGCTGGGCAAACAGCTGCTCTCCATGGGCATGCTGGTGATCCTGGACAGCTTTCTCAACCGAATCACCCGCAACCGCCGCCTGGGGCGGAATACCTGGATCTATATCGATGAGATCTATCTGCTGTTCCAGCATGAGTACAGCGCCAACTTCCTGTTCACCCTTTGGAAGCGGGTGCGGAAGTACGGTGCCTGCTGTACCGGCCTGACCCAGAATGTGGACGATCTGCTCCAGTCCCACACGGCCCGGACCATGCTCGCCAACAGTGAATTCCTGGTCATGCTCAACCAGGCCAGCACCGACCGGCTGGAGCTGGCCCGTCTGCTGAACATCTCAGACAACCAGCTCTCCTACATCACCAATGTGGACTTTGGGCGGGGCCTCATCAAGTGCGGCAGCGCCATTGTGCCCTTCATGGACAATTTCCCCCGTCATACGCAGCTCTATAAACTGATGACGACCAAGCCCTCTGACTTGGCCGCGTAATAAAACCAGGGAGGGGCCAAGGCCCCTCCCTGCTGGAGTGAGGTGAGATATATCGATAAAATCAAAGAGAAACCGCAGGTGCAGCACACTTTGAAAGAACGGGTCAAGTCCGCGCCGAAGGAATTGATCCGGCGGGGGCTGGATGACGGCACAGAACGCCTGCGGGGCCAGCTGCGGGACACGGCCCAGCACGGCCAGCGGGATGACTTCGGCGGCGACCAGCTGGGCGATGCCGAGGTGAGCGGTGTCAAACGGGCGGAGCAGCTGGCCGAGCATCTGCTGGGAAAACGAAAGAAAGGTGCAAAGCACACCCCGGATGCAGGCCCGGACGGATACCCTGACCGTCACGATCCGCCAGGAGCGGCAAGACCAAGAGATGACGGCACTCTGCCTCCAAGGGGCCGCCGCCGCGGGAAAGAAGCGGGAGATCTGCTCCGGACGCAGAGTGCGGGCAGAAGCCAGCCCCAGCCGCAGTCCGCACTCCAAACGCCTCAAAAAAGAAATATCAAGACCAAGGACGCCTATCTGAAGATGCAAGCCGATCCCGCGCCTGCCACACCGCCAAGCGCCTTGCAGCAGGGAAAAACGTCCTTTGTGCGGGAGCGCCAGGGCACCCTTCTCCGCAGCAGGAAACTGGAGCAGCGCTTGCCTGTGAGAAAGGTCGGCCCCTTGGCAGCTCCTCCCTCGGGAAAACGGCCACAAGGTACAGAGGCCCGCAAGCAGCTACATCAGGTGTCCGGGCAGACAGGTGGTTCTCGTGTGCAGCCCCGGCCTCACGGGGAGGTCTCCAGGCAGGCTATGGGCAGCACCGCAAAGACGGCAGTAAAAGAACGAGGCGTGCCGGTCAAATCGGCTGGCCATCCCATTCGCAAAACGGCTGGGATTGGAAAGCCGGGTGGGAAACCGCCTGTAAGAGCGTTTCCGGCCCGACAGGCCCGCCGTGCGGCGGAGGCGGGAGCCAGGCTGGCACAGACTCAAAAGGCCGCACAGGCGGCCCGTGTGACCGCCAGACAGGCCGCACAGGCGGCAAACCGCGCACTACGCGCTGTGATCGCGGCAGCTAAGGCTTTGGCCGCCGCGGCCACAGCAGGCGGTGGGGTGGTGATCGCGGTGGTGGTTGTCATCTGTTTGTGCGGCATCATCCTTGCCTCACCGCTGGGGATCTTTTTTGCCGGACCTGATGAAACAACCGGAGCCATCTCTCCCGCCCAGGCGGTGGCACAGATCAACGGCGAATTGGGAGAGAAGATCTCCAGCATGCAGGCGGAGGGTGGATATGACACGCTGGAGATCCAGGGACAGCCGCCCCCCTGGTCTGATATTCTGGCGGTGTTTGCCGCCAAAACGGCGGGCGCTGCTGATGGAACGACCGTGGCGATATTGGATGCGGCCAATGTAGAGGCCCTGCGCACAGTCTTCTGGGACATGACAAAACTTGCCTCCTCCTCCAGAGCGGTGGAGCATCCCGCCTCCGGAGACACTCCGGCCTGGACAGAGCAAATACTCACTGTGACGATCACCGCCAGGACGCCGGATGATATGCGGGTATTTTATTCTTTCACAGAGGAACAGAACAAGGCTCTGGATGAACTGCTGGCAAATTCCGACATGCTGGCTGCCTTGACCGGGGATCTCACGATCTCTGACGCCACAGCAAAGAAGCTGCTGGCTGACCTGCCCGCTGATCTGGACCCAGAGCGCCGGGCTGTGGTGGAAACAGCCTGTAGGCTGGTAGGCAAGGTCAACTACTTCTGGGGCGGGAAGTCTCTGGTGATTGGCTGGGACTCCCGCTGGGGCCAGCTCACCAAGGTATGGGCAGACGGCAGCTCGACTACCGGAACCTACCTGCCCTACGGGTTAGATTGCAGTGGATTCGTCGATTGGGTATTTTACAATGTTACTGATGGAGAGTACGTCATAGGCCACGGCGGTGGTGCCCACATGCAGCACACCTACTGTACCCCCATCTCTTGGGATGAGGCCCTACCGGGGGATCTGGTGTTTTATCCCGGTGACGAGCACGTGGGAATCGTAGGCGGCAGAGATACAAATGGCAGGCTTTTAATAATTCATTGCGCTTTTAGCCAAAATAATGTAGTTATTACGGAGTCAGAAGGCTTTGTGGCTGCTGCAAAACCATCATTTTATTAAATTGCAAAAGGAGGACAATACCACATAAAAATAGAGGAGCAGTGTGGTATTGTCTTAAATTTATCCGTACTACGATATATGCTGCTTGATTCTATTCACTTTCGGCGGTGTACATTTAATAGACCTGTTTATGGGACTCCTAATTTGATAGGATTTTTATTGTGGAGATTATTGGGATTTTGTGCTATCCTGTAGATAATTTATATGAATAGTCAGCACAATGATGCGATTCAAGTAATGAGGTGGATACAGCTTATGAAGATCATCAATAACATTACAGAAAAATTATCCGATGACCTGCACGTGGAGATCTCTCCCCACAGCAAAGTATCCATTGCTGCCGCCTGCTTCTCCGTCTATGCCTATGAAGAATTAAAAGAACAACTGGAGCAGGTGGATTCATTACGCTTTATCTTCACTTCACCTACATTCCTCTCCGAACCGTCGGCAAAAGAGAAACGGGAGTTCTATATCCCCCGCCAGGCGCGTGAAAAAACGCTGCATGGCAGCGAATTTGAAATCCGCCTGCGCAACGAGTTTACACAGAAAACCATTTCCAAAGAATGTGCTGATTGGGTACGCCGCAAAGCGCAATTCAAATCAAACTGCACCGATGAAACAATGCCGGGTTTTCTTGCCGTGGACAGTGATCACCCGGTAGCTTATGCTCCCATCAACGGCTTCACTCGAGCAGATCTGGGCTGCGAGCGGGGCGGCAATATGTTCAGCATGATCCAGCAACTTGACGCACCGGAAAGCAAAGCCTATCTGCAGCTGTTTGATCAGCTTTGGGCCGATAAACGGCGGATGCAGGATGTAACGGAGCAGGTTCTGGAGCGGATCACCACTGCCTATCAGGAAAACAGCCCCGAGTTTCTCTACTTCTTTGCTCTTTACAACATCTTCAATGATTTCCTGGAGAATCTCAGTGAGGATGATCTGCCAAACGAAGCAAATGGTTTTAAGGACAGCTTAGTCTGGAATAAGCTCTACACCTTCCAAAAGGATGCCGTGCTGGCAATCATCAGTAAACTGGAGCAGTACAACGGCTGTATTCTGGCGGATAGTGTAGGCTTGGGCAAGACCTTTACCGCTCTGGCTGTTATCAAGTACTACGAGAACCGCAACCTGCGGGTGCTGGTGCTCTGTCCGAAAAAACTCAGCGATAACTGGATGACCTACAAGGCCAACTATGTGAATAACCCCATCGCTGGTGACCGGCTGCGGTACGATGTTCTATTCCACACTGACCTGTCCCGCAGCAAAGGATTTTCCGGAGAACTGGACCTCTCGAAAATCAACTGGAGTGCCTACGATCTGGTGGTCATTGACGAGTCCCATAACTTCCGTAATGGTGGCAGCAGCCATAGCGACGAGGGAAAATATAACCGCTACGACGCCCTGATGGAAAAGGTCATCCGTCCCGGTGCCCGTACCCGCGTGCTGATGCTCTCCGCTACTCCCGTCAACAACCGCTTCTATGACCTGCGCAACCAGCTAGCTCTGGCCTACGAGGGCAACAGCGAGGCATGGCGGGACAAGCTGGACACCACCCGCTCGGTAGAGGAGATCTTCCGCAATGCGCAGAAAGCTTTTAACACCTGGAGCGAGTGGGATGTGGAGCTGCGTACCACCGACAAACTCATGCGGATGCTGGACTTCGATTTCTTCGAGATCCTGGACGCTGTCACCATCGCCCGCTCCCGGCGGCACATTGAGAAGTACTACAATGTAGGCGAAATCGGCAAGTTTCCCACACGGCTGCCGCCCATCTCCAAGCGCCCGCCGCTGACCGATTTGAGCGACGCCATTACATACGACGAGATCTATGACCTGTTGCTCAGCCTGACCTTGAGCATCTATACCCCCTCCAACTACATTCTGCCCAGCCGCATGGAGAAGTACGCCGACCTGAACCACGAGGGCAAGAACAGCCTGACCCAGGTAGGCCGTGAGCAGGGCATTCGCCGTCTGATGAGCATCAACCTGCTCAAACGGCTGGAAAGTTCCGTCCATTCCTTCCGCCTGACCCTGAAGCGCATCCAGGACCTGATCTGCTCCACCCTGGACACCATCGCTCATTACGATCCCAGCCTGACCCTGGAGCTGAACGACCTGACCAGCACGGTGGACTTTGACGCTGACGACCAGGAGACGGATCTGTTCACCGTGGGCAAAAAAGTGAAAATTGCTCTGGAGGACATGGACTATGTGACCTGGCAGCACGATCTGGAGGAGGACTTCAACACCCTCTATGTGCTGGTCAACATGGTGACGGATATCACCCCGGAGCACGACAGCAAGCTGCAGATGCTGCTCTCCACCATTGCAGAGAAAATCGACCACCCCATCAACCCCGGTAACCGGAAGATGATCATTTTTACCGCCTTCTCTGACACGGCGGAGTATCTCTACGACCATGTCAGCACTTTTGCCCAGGACAAGTATGGCCTGCACACCGCTCTGGTCACCGGCTCCGTCAGTGGCCGCACGACAGTACCCAAATTTAAGGCCGATCTCAACAATGTGCTGACCTGCTTCTCTCCCCTCTCCAAGGATAAGGCGGCCCTGATGCCGGACGGCCCGGACATCGACCTGCTTATTGCCACCGACTGTATCTCCGAGGGCCAGAACCTGCAGGACTGTGACTGTCTCATCAACTACGACATCCACTGGAACCCGGTGCGGCTGGTGCAGCGTTTTGGCCGCGTGGACCGTATCGGCAGCCGGAATGAGCAGATCCAGCTGATCAACTTCTGGCCGGATATGCAGCTGGACGACTATATCAACCTGAAAGCCCGGGTGGAGACCCGCATGAAGGCCCTGGTCATGACTTCCACCGGCGACGACAACCTGCTCTCCCCCGAGGAGCAGGGCGACCTGGAGTACCGCAAGGCCCAGCTCCAGCGGCTCCAGACCGAGGTGGTGGATCTGGAGGACATGGGCACCGGCGTGTCCATCACCGACCTTGGCCTCAACGAGTTCCGCATGGAGCTGATGGAGTACGCCAAGACCCACCCGGAGCTGGAGACCTGCCCCGGCGGCATCAGCGCCGTGGCAGCGGCCACCCCGGACGCTCCGGCGGGCGTGGTGTTTATTCTGAAAAATGTCCACAACGAGGTGAACATCGACAACCGCAACCGGCTCCACCCCTATTATCTGGTCTATCTGACCGAGGACGGCGTCACCGTCCACGACCACCTCTCACCCAAGGACTCCCTGGACGCAATGCGGCAGCTGTGCCGGGGCAAGGACAAGCCCATTGAGGAGCTGTACCGTGCCTTCAATCAGGAGACCGATGACGGGCGGAATATGGCCGTCTACTCCAGTCTGCTGGAGGACGCCGTACTGTCCATCCTGGATGCCAAGGAGGACAGCGATCTGGACAGCCTGTTCCGGGCGGGCGGTACCTCGGCCCTGCTCAGCCAGGTGTCCGGGCTGGATGATTTTCAGCTTGTTTGTTTCCTCGTCGTCCGATAAAATGGAGGTAATATCATGCTGGATTTTCCAAAATCAACGGCCTTTGGCCGCCGGTTCCCCAAGCAGAAATTCTATGAGAATCTGGATGTGTCCGCTGAGGTCAAGCGGCTTTTTGTGGAGCAGGTCAAGCTGATCACCTGGGCCAACAAGCTCTCCCCTGAGACCATGAACATCGCCCCCGGCCAGACGGTGCGGGAGATCGAAGTGTTCCGCCTGACGCTCCAAGGGCAGGAACTGGACGAGCGGGTGCTGTCCCTGATGGACAAGCAGATTCCATATCATATCCTATTTTTGTTGGAGCGGGCCGACGGCAGCGTCCGGCTCCATGTGACCTATAAGGAGGCCAGCCAGAGCGGCAGCAACGCCTTCCAGCTCCGGCAGAGCTATCACACGGACTGGATGCAGCCGGAGGACTTGTCCCTAAATCTCACCGCCCTGGATATGGATGCCCTCTATGAGAGTATCGTCCGCCAGATCGCCGGGGATGCAATTGTTGCCCCCCAGGGTGAGAGTCTGAAAGAGGCGGTAGAGCAGACCCAACAGCGTGAGAAGCTGGAAAAGCAGATCGCCCAGCTGAAAGCGAAGATGAAGAAGGAAAAGCAGCTGGGGCGGCAGATGGAGTTAAGGCGGGAGATACTTGATTTGGAAAAACACTGCAAGGAGTATATTGATGAAAAATGAAAATTTTGATATCCACGACATTACAGCAGAGGTCATACAAAATGCCACAGAGCAAGTGAGGCGCTCAAATGAATCAATGGTTCCACCGTTTCCACCCATTAAAGACGAGTGGCTGATGTATGAAAAAATGGAGGAATTTGTACACCTTCAAAAGCAAAACAATGAGATATTACAGGACATTGAAAAGAATACTGCGAATTTGAAAATTTTAGTGGATTTAATTCATAATAGCGTTGAAAATCAGGATCAAATTATTTCTATAATGGCAGAAATCCTTGCAATGGCCAAAGCTAACAACAAAGATGAAGCTGATTCTCTATGTAAGCGAGTAATGAGCAAAATATCTGACACAGTTCAAAATGTGGAAACGATGATCAAGATTATGACCTTTGCAAAAATGTTTTATAACATTGTGCAGAGTCGGCTTTAAGGTGGTGTTTAGGAATGGACAAAATGAAATTTGAAACCCCGGATATGGTGGCCGGGAATATTGAGAAAATCGGGGCGCTGTTCCCCGCTGCCATTACGGAGATGCGGCCCAAGTACTTGTCTCTGAATCTGACCGCCCTGGATAGTGAGAGCATCGTCCGATAGATCGCCGGAGATGACATCGATGCATCTTTGGGCGAGAGCCTGAAAGAGGCGGTGGAGCAGACCCAGCAGCGGGAGAAGCTGGAAAAGCAAATTGCCCAGCTGAAAGCGAAAATGAAAAAAGGAAAGCAGCTGGGGCGGCAGATGGAATTGAGAAGAGAGATTATGAGATTGGAGAAAGAAAGTGTGACTCATTTTGAACACTGAAAAAAGAATATTTTGGATTTTTCTTGTGATAACTGTAACCTTTTTAGCTGTGTCCATAGTTTTGCATTTTTGCAATAATGTTAGCACTGAACAAAACAACACATTAACGCTCATGGGGAATATCTCAATTAGTATATTTTCAGGTGCTTTGCTTACTACGATAAGTTCTATTGTAAGAATCGTTACAGATAGAAATAATGCGATTGAAACAATTCTTTTTGAAGTCTTCCAGCTCAAACAGACATACAACAAAATTTATTTATCTGAAAACGAACTCGAATTTATTAACTCTTGTAGATTGGCAGAAATTCACTTTCAAAGATTTGAAAGTGCCTATGAAAATTTGGTTTGGTTAGCATTTGATAAAAGACTTTTCTCGTTAATGAGTAAGTCTGTTTTCCAATTTTGTCAACGCGTTATAGGGGCACTCGGACAAATTGAAGACGGGAAAGCATTTCCATTTAAGCAAGAACAAGCCGGCGTTTGTTTACTTGGGGAAAGTGCGTTAGGGAATGCACTTGTTATATGGGAAGAACTTTGCGAAAAATATGCTGACCCGCGGCAACGAAAAAACTATCAAGATACAGATTCTGTATTCAGCAAAGGCATACACAAGAATGCGAAGACCATAAAAGAAATGATAGAATGGAGCAAACCTAATGGATAAACTGAAATTTGAAACCCCGGACATGGTGGCCGGGAATATTGAGAAAATCGGGGCGCTGTTCCCCGCTGCCATTACGGAGATGCGGGGCGAGGATGGGCAGATCAAGAAGGGCATCAACTTTGAGGTGCTCAAGCAGCTACTCAGCCGGGATGTGGTGGATGGCGACGAGTGCTATGAGTTCACCTGGGTAGGCAAGAAGGTAGCTATGGCCGAGGCCGCCCGGCCCATCACTAAGACCCTGCGCCCGGTGAAGGAGGACAGCCGGGACTGGGACACCACCCAGAACCTCTATATCGAGGGCGACAACCTGGAGGTGCTGAAAATCCTACAGGAGAGCTATCTGGGCAAGGTGAAGATGATCTATATCGACCCGCCCTACAACACTGGCCACGACTTCATCTACCGGGATAAGTTCCAGCGTTCCCAGCAGGAAGAAAATATACAAGCTGGACTAATCGACGATGATAGCAACTTGCTTTTTGAAAATACACAAAGCAATGGACGCTATCACTCAGATTGGTGCTCAATGATTTACTCAAGGCTTTCTGTTTCAAGAAGTTTGTTAGATGATGATGGTGCAATCTTCATTAGTATTAGCGAGGAAGAAGTTCAGACACTCAAAAGTATTTGCAACGAAATTTTTGGTGAGCAGAATTTTAGAAATGCAATTAGCGTTAGAAGATTTGATAAGAATTTAAGTTTACAATTCGTCGATCAAGGCCTACCTTCTATGAGCGTAGGTTATGAGTATATTCTCATGTACTCAAAAACCGCTGATACTAAGTTTAACGCAATATACAGGAAAGCGGATGATGATAGGGCTACGGTGGGCTATTGGAAGGGCTTCTGGAATGATGCAGATCGTCCAACAATGCGCTACGATATTCTTGGCGTAACCCCTCAAGAGGGCCAATGGAAATGGAAAAAGGAAATTGCAGATCAAGCAGTAGCAAACTACAAGGAATACATTGACCATTATCAGTCACAAATGACGCTTGAAGAGTACTGGAAAAAAACAGGCGAATCTAAAAAGTTTATTCGCAGAAATCCAAATGGAAAAGGTAAGAATTTAGGCGTTGAACATTGGGTTGCACCGTCAGACAAAATACTTAGAAATTCAAACGGTTGATTGTAAAATCAAGTTGGACACTTGAGTAAAAAATCCATAGTGATTTTTC
>OMGX01000139.1_pt1 | contig 43529 bp, 32 predicted proteins | sample 1674381 | NCBI WGS metagenome assembly OMGX01 (sample SAMN05578582, study PRJEB25193) | human gut metagenome | biome: Human Microbiome; feature: human-associated habitat; material: feces | host: Homo sapiens | place: USA:Birmingham | reverse complement strand
GCGAGCTGGGTTCAGAACGTCGTGAGACAGTTCGGTCCCTATCTGTTGCGGGCGTAAGAGATTTGAAGGGAGCTGTCCTTAGTACGAGAGGACCGGGATGGACGTACCTCTGGTGCACCAGTTGTCCTGCCAAGGGCATAGCTGGGTAGCTATGTACGGACGAGATAAACGCTGAAAGCATCTAAGCGTGAAACTCCCCCTAAGATGAGATCTCTCATCCTTTATGGAGTAAGGGCCCAGAAAGACGATCTGGTTGATAGGCCGGAGGTGGAAGTGCAGCAATGTATGGAGCTGACCGGTACTAATAGCCCGAGGGCTTGACCTACGATTATGCAGGCAATTCAAGCCTTACTCATAATCACTTGTTACGTTGTTCGGTTTTGAGGGTGCAGCGCGATATGCACCATTAGCTCAGCTGGTAGAGCACCTGACTCTTAATCAGGGTGTCCAGGGTTCGAGTCCCTGATGGTGTACCAGGATTTCATACAGCGAGAGCTGATTGAGATATAGAGACGGAACATGGCCCGTTGGTCAAGTGGTTAAGACAGAGGCCTCTCACGCCTTTAACATCGGTTCGAATCCGGTACGGGTCACCATTTTTTCTCTTGACAGAGAGCGAAAAAGTGAATATAATGTTTGTTGCTGCGAACGCAGTTGCAATAGTTGGTGCTTATTAGGGCGAGGGTCCACCTGTTCCCATCCCGAACACAGAAGTTAAGCTCGCTTCTGCCCACGATACTTGGCTGGAGACGGCCCGGAAAAATAGGTAGCGCCAACACAAAGCGGACATCTTCGGATGTCCGCTTTTTTTGCGGAAATATATGTTTTTTCAATCCGAATTTCACAGATTGTTCAAAATTATTTCACCATTGACTGGAAAAAGTGCGTATAATAGGAAAACATGGGAAGTGCGAGCCAATTAAAATCCACGGAATATGGGAATACTCACATCATCCGGGTTTTATTCTGATGTGTTCCCGAAAAGCGGGGAAAAGGTTGATTTTTTCGTTCAAACCTGCTATAATAAACGGACTTGTCAAAGGATAACCGGAAAAGGATTTTTGTTATGCTAAAGAGATTTAAATCGTCTGTCACTTTTTTAATGAAGCTGCTGGCATTTTTGCTGTGCGGCGTATGTTTTTTTGGACTGTTTGGTTTGGAATATTTCTTCCTGCTGCGGCCCAGCCGCACCTTGGGCGTTACTGCGGTGGCCTTCATTGTGGTTTATGTGCTGATGACCAAGGTTTATGGCGGTTTCGACATCGGCAAACGTAAGAGCAAGCCCATCGTGTTCTCCATGGCCCTGGTGCTGCTGCTGACGGATTTGGTTACGCATTTTCTGCTGTGCATCATGAATACCACCGTCATCCACGGAGGCCATTTCGTGTATGAGCGGCCGCTGCTGCTGCTGGCGGTCTATCTGCTGCAGGTAGCCCTGGTGATCGTCATGGCTTATGGCGGAAACGATTTGTACTTCATGGTCAACAAGCCCCAGCGCTGCCTGATGGTGGCCCGCCGCGGGGAGTGCGTCGAGGACCTCATCCGGAAGGTCGGCCGCTATAAGAAGCAGTATAACATCCAGCAGGTGGCCTGGCTGGATCAGCCGGACCTGCTGTCCTGCGTGGACCAGTCGGATGCCGTCTTTCTGTATGAGCTTACCGTCCGTGAACGGACGGACCTGGTGGAGTACTGCTATCAGACCCGCAAGGACGTGTATTACAGCCTGGAGATGTCCGACGTGGTTGCTATGGCCGGGGAGCGCGTCATGTTTGACGACAAGACCCTGATGTTCTGCCCCGTCCGGGAGCTGCGCTTTGAGGAACGCATCCTTAAGCGCACAGGCGACATTCTCATCTCCCTGTTCGGCCTGATTCTGACGTCTCCCATCCTCCTTGTGACGGCTTTGGCCATCCGCATGGAGGACCACGGCCCGGTGTTCTACCGCCAGAAGCGCGCCACTTACGGTGGCCGCGTGTTTGAGGTGTACAAGTTCCGCTCCATGCAGGCCCAAGCCGGGGACATTCACGTCTCCGCCACCAAGGGGGACCAGCGCATCACCAGGGTGGGCCGGATTATCCGCAAGTTCCGCATCGACGAGCTGCCCCAGCTGATCAATGTCCTGAAAAGTGACATGAGCATCGTGGGTCCCCGGCCTGAAATGCTGGAGAATGTCGAGAAATATACCAATGATCTTCCGGAGTTCCGCTATCGCCTGCGGGCCAAGGCGGGGCTTACCGGTCTTGCCCAGATCTATGGCAAGTACAACACATCCCCCCGGGATAAGCTCATTATGGACCTGGCCTACATCCAGCAATACAGCGTCTGGCTTGACCTGAAGCTGATCCTGCGCACGGCGCTGGTGCTGCTGACGCCGGAGGAAAGCACCGAGGCGTTTGAGGACAAAAAAACGGAGGAAAAACCGTAATGCATACCACGAAACGGGCGGTGCTGCTGAGCTGCTCCGACCACTATAACCACCGGCTCTATGTCATCGACGGCTATCTCAAGTCCCAGGGCTATGAGACGGTGTACTATACCGGCGACTTTGACCACTCATCCAAAAAGGTGTTTCACTGCTCGGTCCCCGGATGCCGCCAGATCCATGTGCGGCCCTACCGGAAAAACCTCTCCCTGGCCCGGATCCTGTCACACCGGGACTTTGCCCGGCTGGTGTTCCAGGAGCTGGAGCAGGATCCGCCGGATGTGGTGGTGGCCCAGCTGCCCCCCAACTATCTGGCCCATTACGGCGCCCGCTTCAAGCGCCGCCACCCGGATACCAAGCTGATATTCGAGATCTTCGATATGTGGCCGGAGACGTTCCCCTCCGGCTCCGTGAAGCAGCTGCTGGCCCTGCCGTTTTCCGTGTGGGCGGGGCTGCGGGATAAGAACCTGCCTGCTGCGGATCGGGTCATTCCCGAGTGCAGGCTGTTCTGCCGCAAGCTGGGCCTGCCGGAGGAGAACGCCATTTACCTGGCGGCTCAGCGTTCCCCTGACCAGCCCCACCAGGCCAGGCTTCGGGCCGACGGCCTGGACCTGTGCTACCTGGGCGCCATCAACAACGTGGTGAACATTGATGCCATCGCGGACCTGACGGCTCAGCTCCGGCGGCTGAAGCCCGTGACCGTTCACGTCATCGGCGACGGCGAGAAATGTCCCCAGCTGCTCCAGGCGCTGAAGGACGCCGGGGCGGAGGTGGACTGGCGCGGCGTGGTGTATGACGAGGCGGAGAAGCACGCCGTCATGAGCTGCTGTCACTTTGGCTTCAACCTGATGAAGCCCGACGTCTGCGTGGGCCTGACCATGAAATCTGTGGACTATTTCCGCCATGACCTGCCCATTCTCAACAACATTCCCGCCGACACCGCCGAGCTGGTGGACCGGGAACAGGTGGGCGTCAACGTGGGACCGGATACAGCGGCCCAGGTGGCCGGAATGACGGTGGAGGACTGCCTGCGCATGCGGGAGAATGTCCGCCGGGTGTTTGACGAAACCTTTGACCTGCCGGTGGTGCAGGCCCGTTACGCTGCCCTGCTGCGGGGCATTGTGTGAGGATAAGACCATGGAAAAACAAATATTGATCCTGCTGGCGGCCTATAAGGGCGGCCGATTCATCCGGCCCATGGTGGATTCCATCCTGGCCCAGGATGTAGGGGGCTGGAAGCTGATCCTGTCGGACGACGGAGAGGATACCGCCCCCATTTTGCAGGAATACGCCGACCGGTATCCGGATCGGATTACCCATTACCGTTCCGGCCGCCGGTTCGGCAGCGCCCAGAAGCACTTTATGCACCTGCTGGAGCAGTTTGGCGATCAGGCGGATTACGTCATGTTCTGTGACCAGGACGACGTGTGGCACCCGGACAAGGTGCGCCTGACCCTCCGGCTCATGGAGCAGGTGGAGACGGACCCGTCCCTGCCGGTGCTGGTCCACACGGACCTGCGGGTGGTGGACGGCGAGCTGCGGGAGATGGACCCCTCGTTCCAGCACTATTCCGGCCTGGACGGCCATCGGCTGTCCCTGCCCCAGCTGCTGGTCCAGAATGTGGTCACCGGCTGCACGGTGATGATCAACCGCTCCTTGGCGCGGCTGGCCTGCCGCCCGGTGGAGGAGGGGGACATGCTTATGCACGATTGGTGGCTGGCGCTGATCGCCGCCGCCATGGGCCGTGCCGTGTTCCTGGATCGGGCCACCATCGACTACCGCCAGCACGGCGGCAATGTGGTGGGTGCCAAGGACCCCCGCTCGGCGGGCTATGTGCTCCAGAAGCTGAAGGGCGGCGCCGTGCGCCGGTCCCTTTCCGATACCGCCCGTCAGGCGGGGGCGTTTCTTGCCTGCTATGAGCAGGAGCTGACCCCGGACCAGCGGGCGCTGCTGGCGGATTATGCCGCCGCGCCCCAACGGGGAAAACTGGCCCGGCTGGCCCTTTACCGGCGGCGGGGTCTGTGGAAGTACGGCCTGAATCGCCGTATAGGACAAATTTTTTGGTGGTGATTTTTTTGCATAATCGAATCCATAACGTGGCGGAGGAGTTCCGGCGCGGCACCTTTGTCCAGCGGTGCAGCCAGCTTTCCTTCGGCGTGCTGTGCCTGTTTCTTCTGGAGTGCAGCGTCACTGGCGGCGGCCGCTATTGGGAGGCCGGCCCGGTGAGCATCCGCATTTTGCTGGGCGGACTGGCGGCTGTTCTGGCGCTGCCGGAGCTGCTGCGGAATCTGGGCGCATATCTGAAAAAGCCGGTTATCTGGCTGACGGTGATTTTCGCCGTGTGGCTGGTGTTCTGCGCTTGGCGCGGCATCCGGGCGGAAAACCGCATGGATGTGCTGATAACCGATGTGAAGGGCTTCATGTGGCTGCTGCTGGTGCCTGTGCTTGTGGCCACGGTCCGGTCCCGGCAGCGCCTGCGGGTGCTTTTGAGCTGGGTCCTGGCCGGCGCGGTGATCCAGGCCGCGGTGATTCTGGCAGTCAACGCCGGCGTGGTGCTGATGGACGACCCTGCCCCTCTGTGCCGGTGGCTGAACGAGCACGCCGTGGGCATCGTGGACGTGGTGTCGGCGCGGCTGGTGCGGGTGTTCTTCAAGAGCAGCCCCTATATGGTCGTGGCCTGCGTCATCGCCCTGTTCCGCCAGGCACAGGCGCCTAAGCTGCGCTGGCGCTATGTGCTGGCTGTGAGTCTGCTGCTGTGCGCCCTGCTGCTGAGCTTCACCCGTTCCCTGTATGGGGCCCTGGGCCTGACGGCGGTGCTGAGCATCACGGCGGTGCTGATTCTGTGCCCCGCCGGGCGCAAGCGGGTGCTGGCATTTCTGCTGGCGGTGGTGGTGTGCTTCGGTGTCATGAGCACGGTCCAGGAGATCGTGCTGGAGGGCAGCTATCTCAGCTTTGCCGTTTCCCGCACGGTCGGCAGGGAGATTCCCGCCTCCTGGGCGTCCCAGCTGCGCCAGAGGCTCCGGGGTGATACGCCCGGGAACCAGCCAGACAGCAGCGAAATGGACAGCCAGCGTTCCTATATTGAGGTAACTGAGCGGTCCGACCGGCTCCGCCAGGAGACGAAGGACGGCCTGAAGGTCTATATCCGGCGCAGCCCCGTCATCGGCTGCGGCCTGGGCGCCTCTGCCGCCAACCGGGAGAAGGGCGTGGACGAATACTTCTACCTGGATATGCTGGCCCGGACGGGGATCGTGGGTCTGGTGCTGTACATTCTGCCCTTTGGCTATGTGGTGCTGTGGTGCCTGCGGCGGCGTTCGCTGCTGCGGGAGTGCCCGGAGGGGGCGGCCGTTGTCTGCGGTCTGTGCACCTTCTGGGTCGTCACCTGGTTCAACCCCTGGATGAACGCCGTGCTGGGCATCGCCTGGTATGCCGTCACCCTGTCGGTCCCCCAGGCGCTGGAGGAGCAGAACGCCTGAATCCCACGCAACAGGAGAGTTTATTGCAATGGCGAATGAATCAAGCGGAAAAAAAGCTCTGAAGGCCGGCCTTGGCTACACAGTGGGCAATATGCTGGTGAAGGGCCTGTCCTTCCTGGCCATCCCGCTGTTTGCGCGGCTGATGACGGTGGAGGACTTCGGCATTTACAGCACCTTCAGCTCCTATGTCATGATTATGACGGTGCTGGCGGGCTTCACCCTCCACACCAGCGTCCGCAACGCAAAGCTGGACTATGCTGAGCGCACCGGGTCCTATTGCTCCTCGGTGACGCTGCTGGTCATCGGCAATTCCCTGCTGCTGCTGGCATTGAGCCTGGTGTTTGCCGCGCCGCTGGCCCGGGTCCTGAGCCTGGAGCAGCCATTTCTTCCGGCGCTGATCGTGCTGGAGAGCTTCGGCATGGCCATGCTGACCTTCTACAACTCCGTGCTGTCGGTGGACTACCGGTATAAGGAATACCTGGTGCTGAGCCTGGTCTATGCCGTGGCGGGCATTGGCGGTTCTGTGCTGCTGATTCTGACCCTATGCCGGGGCCAGGGGTATCTGGGCCGCATTCTGGGCACATTGATTCCTGCGGTGCTGGTGGGCATCTATGTGGTGGTCCGCCTGTGGCGGAAGGAGCGGCCCCTGGTCAGCCGGGAATACTGGCGCTACGGTATGGGCATCAGTCTGCCCACGGTGCCCCACGGCCTGAGCCAGCTGCTGCTGAACCAGTTTGACCGCATCATGATCAAGTCCATCATCGGCAGCACCGAGGCCGGGCTTTACAGCTTTGCCTATAATGTGGGGATGATCTTCCAGGTCATCACCAATTCCATGGACACCGCCTGGGCGCCCTGGTTCTTTGAAAAGATGAAGGCCAGGGAGTATCCGGCCATTCGCCGGGCGGCCTCGGCGTATGTGGTGTTTGTGTCCATCGGGGCCATGGCTCTGGCGCTGATCTCTCCGGAGGTCATCCTCATTGCCGGCGGCTCCAAATACAGCGACAGCCGGTATGTGACCATGCCCATTGTCCTGTCCATGTACTACGCATTTCTGTATACCCTGCCCTCGTCGGTGGAGTATTACTATAAAAAGACCAAGCTCATCGCTCTGGGCACCATGCTGGCGGCGGGAATGAACATCCTGCTCAACGCCGTGTTCATTCCGTCCTTCGGCTATGTGGCGGCGGCGTATACCACGGTGGCGTGCTACCTGCTGTATTATCTGCTGCATGTGGTATTTGCCTGGTGGGTCCACAAGGGCATGGTGTATGACATTCTCCAGCAGTTCCTCTGGCTGGGAGTGGTGTCGGTGGTGTCGCTGGTGACGGTGGCACTGACGGATCTGTTCTGGGTCCGGATGGGGCTGCTGGCAGCGGGACTGGGCGTGTGCGCCCTGTGGGCTGTCAGGCACCGGGATCAGGTTATGAGACTCATTGCGGTGTTCCGCAAAAAACCGGCATAAAATCGGGACAAAACCCGGGCAAAAGCGGGACATCCCGCTGCGTATCGGGACAGAAATAGACAGATAAAGACGAAATATCGGATAGGAGTGAGATAAGTGGAGGAACTGACACTGCGACAAATGCAGGAGGGCGCTCTGAACATTCTCAAAAAATTGGACGGCATCTGCCGGGAGCAGGGGTTGCGGTACTTCCTGTTTTATGGGACCCTCATCGGGGCCATCCGCCACAAGGGCTTTATCCCCTGGGATGACGACCTGGACGTGGCCATGCCCCGGCCGGATTTTGACAGGCTGGTGGAATATTGCCGCCGGCACCGGGAGGAGCTTCTGCCCATGCGCCTGATGACCGTGGACGACAACCCCCGGTATGTGTACCCCATCGCCCGCTTCAGCGACACCCGCTACCGGGTGAAGTACCAGGGCATCCGGGATTACGGCCTGGGCCTGTTTGTGGACATTTATCCGCTGGACGGCTGCGGTGACACGGAGGAGGAGGCCAGGGCCTGGGTGCAGCAGCCCATGCGGGATGTGAAGTTCATCAACTGCTGCGCCGCCGACCGGTTCACGCCCAGCCGCCGGGGCTGGCTCCACACCCCCGCCAAGCTGGCGGGTTTTGCCTGGGCCCGGCTCCACGGAAGCGCCCATTACATCCACCGCATCGAGGCCTGGGCCCGGCAGAAGGACTATGAGAAGTGCCGCTATGTGGGCTGCACCGTTTGGGATACCAACTGGAACATCGTGTTCCTGCGGGAGGACCTGGAAGAAACGCTGTATGTTCCCTTTGAGGACGCAGAGTTCCCCATTCCCGCCGGATATGACCGGATGCTGCGCCATACCTATGGCGATTACATGACGCCCCCGCCGCCGGAACATCGGATCGGGCAGCATTTTTACACCGTATGGCCCAAGGAACAAGGGGCCGCGGAGGAACATAAGGAAGGAGCCATCTCATGAAAGGTATCGTTTTGGCCGGCGGAGCCGGCACGCGCCTGTATCCCCTGACCATGGTCACCAGCAAGCAGCTGCTGCCGGTGTATGACAAGCCCATGATCTACTATCCGCTGTCTACCCTGATGCTGGCGGGGATCCGGGATATCCTCATCATCTCCACCCCCACGGACCTGCCCAATTTTGAGCGCCTGCTGGGGGATGGCAGCCAGTTCGGCATTCATCTGAGCTACAAGGTGCAGCCCTCTCCCGACGGCCTGGCTCAGGCATTTCTGCTGGGCGAGGAGTTCATCGGCGACGACTGCTGCGCCATGGTGCTGGGCGACAACATTTTCTACGGCAGCGGCTTCCGGGCCCGCCTGAAGCAGGCGGCGGCGGATGCGCAGCAGGGCCGGGCCAGCATTTTCGGCTATTACGTCAATGACCCTGAGCGCTTCGGTATCGTGGAGTTCGACGAGAACGGCAAGGTCATCTCCGTGGAGGAGAAGCCCCAGCACCCCAAGAGCAACTACTGCATCACGGGCCTGTATTTCTATGACAACCGGGTGGTGGAGATGGCCAAGCGGGTGAAGCCCAGCGCCCGGGGCGAGCTGGAGATCACGGACCTGAACCGTTTCTATCTGGAGGACGGTACCCTGAACGTGCAGCTGCTGAGCCGGGGCTATGCCTGGCTGGATACCGGCACCATGGACTCTCTGGTGGATGCGGCGGACTTTGTGCGCACCATCGAGACCCGGCAGGGCTCCCAGATCGCGGCACTGGAGGAGATCGCGTTTACCGAGGGCTGGATCGACCGGGAGACGCTGCTCCAGTCCGCCCAGCGCTATGGCAAGTCCCCCTACGGCCAGCACCTGATGCATGTGGCTGAGGGCAAAATTCGATATTGATAGGTGATTTGCATGAAAATTCTGGACACAAAAATTCCCGAGGTAAAGATCATCGAGCCGGACGTGTTCGGCGACCACCGGGGCTGGTTCATGGAGACCTGGTCCCTGCCCAAGTATGAAGCCCTGCACTTCAACAGCATGCAGGACAACGAGAGCTTCACCGCTAAGAAGGGGACCCTGCGGGGCATCCACTTCCAGCAGGACCCCATGGCCCAGGCCAAGATCGTCCGGGTGGTGCGGGGCGCCGTTCTGGACGTGGCGGTGGATCTGCGGAAGGGGTCACCCACCTATTTGCAGTGGGTATCCGTGGAGCTCAGCGCCGAAAATAAGCGCCAGTTCTACATTCCCCGGGGCTTTGGCCACGGCTTCGTGACCCTGACGGACGACGTGGACTTCTGCTATAAGGCGGACAACCTCTATGACCATCCCAGCGACCGGTCCATCCGCTTCGACGACCCTGCCATTGGCGTGGACTGGGGCGTGACGGACCCCATTCTGTCCGACAAGGACAAAAACGCTCCGCTGCTGGCGGACAGCGACTGCAACTTCGTTTACGGAAAGGGAGAATGAGCCATGACCATTATCGTTACCGGCGGCGCCGGCTTTATCGGCAGCAACTTCGTGTTCCATATGCTCAAGGAGCATCCCGATTACCGCATCGTATGCCTGGACAAGCTGACCTATGCCGGAAACCTGTCCACCCTGGCTCCTGTGATGGACAACCCCAACTTCCGCTTCGTGAAGGCGGATATCTGCGACCGGGAGGCCGTTTACAAGCTGTTTGAGGAGGAGCACCCCGACATGGTGGTGAACTTCGCCGCTGAGAGCCATGTGGACCGCTCCATCGAGGACCCCGGTGTGTTTTTGCAGACCAACATCATCGGCACCGCCACCATGATGGACGCCTGCCGCAAATACGGCATCCAGCGGTATCATCAGGTGTCCACCGACGAGGTGTACGGCGACCTGCCCCTGGACCGGCCCGACCTGTTCTTTACCGAGGAGACGCCTATCCACACCTCCAGCCCCTACTCCAGCTCCAAGGCTGCCGCCGACCTGCTGGTGCAGGCGTATCACCGGACCTATGGTCTGCCTGTTACCATCAGCCGCTGCTCCAACAACTACGGGCCCTATCACTTCCCCGAGAAGCTGATCCCCCTGATGATCGCCAACGCCCTCAACGACAAGCCCCTGCCCGTGTACGGCGAGGGCCTCAACGTCCGGGACTGGCTGTATGTGGAGGATCACTGCCGGGCCATCGATCTGATCATCCATAAGGGCCGGGTCGGCGAGGTGTACAACGTGGGCGGCCACAACGAGATGCGCAACATCGACATTGTGAAGCTGATCTGCAAGGAGCTGGGCAAGCCCGAGAGCCTCATCGTCCATGTGGCGGATCGGAAGGGCCACGATATGCGCTATGCCATTGACCCCACCAAGATCCATAACGAGCTGGGCTGGCTGCCGGAGACCAAGTTCGCCGACGGCATCAAAAAGACCATCGACTGGTACCTGAACAACCGTTCGTGGTGGGAGACCATCATCTCCGGCGAGTATCAGGACTATTACGAGAAAATGTACGGCAATCGCTGAGTGATGGAGGAGCAGGCAGTAGAAGTCCGGATGGGGCAGACGCACCTGGGCTTTGTGGACGCGGCAAAGGGCCTGGGCATGCTGGCCATCATCTGGGGCCACATGGACTACCTGTGGAGCACCAGCTCCGTATGGTTTTCCTCCTTCAAGATCGCTGTGTTCTATGTGGTGGTGGGCCTGCTGAAGGCATACCGCTATGGGGAGCGGGGCCAGAGGGATTCCTGTGCACAGGTGATGAAAAAACGCTGGTATTCTCTGGTGATCCCCTATGGCGTGTTTTCGGCTCTGGCGATTCTGGCGCACCTGGCTTTTCTCACCATACACGGCGGCAGCAGACTGGCGGCCCTGAAGGGGGACGTGATCCTGACGGTGTCGCTGCGGGGTGTTGCCACCCTGTGGTTTCTGCCTACGCTGCTGATCGCCGAGCTGCTGTTTGCGGCGGTGCGGCCGGAGGGCTGGTCTGCCGCCAAGCGCATACTGGTGTGTGTCCTGGCGCCGGCTATCCTGTGCGTCATCGGCTATTTCTATCAGGGAATGGATATTCCCGGGGCGGATCGCCTGTGGGTGCAGGTGGTGCGCAATCTGTTTATTGTTTTGGCCAAGAGCGTCAGCGGCTTTTGGTTCATGCTGTGCGGGTATCTGCTTTACCGGCGGGGGAAGCCGCAGCGGCTGGGAAGGCTGCCGGTGCTGGTGGTCCTGCTGGCGGTGAATCTGGGCCTGTCGCTGCTGAGTCCGGACCTGGGTTTCAACTCCTTTAAGCTGGGGTCCTTTGCTCCGGTGTTCTATCTCAACGGTGTGTTGGGTTCCGTGGCCGTTCTGGAGCTGCTGCGCTGGCTGGAGGCCCGCATATCCCTGAGGCCCCTGATCTGGTGCGGCAGGCACTCCATGTTCCTGATGGCCACGCATCTGCCCTGGCAGATCGCGCCGGAGCTGGTGATGCTGGGCAAGCGTTTTTACCTGGCACAGACGCCGACGGCGCCGTATTTCCTGATGATGCTGGCGGAGTTCGCGGTGCTGATGCTTATTGAGGCTGCACTGGTCTGGTGCAAAGAGAAGGTCAAAGCCGCCATGACCGGGCGCTGGGGAAAAGAGCGGCCCATCTGCAAGGCGGTCAAGTATCTGTAACGAGGAGGTTACAAGCAATGAAGGTATTGGTAACGGGCGTGGGCGGTCAGCTGGGCCACGATGTGATGAACGAGCTGGCCCGCCGGGGCCATCAGGGCGTGGGCAGTGACATCGCCCCGGTGTACAGCGGCATTGCAGACGGCTCTGCCGTGACGGAGATGCCCTATGTGCCCATGGATATCACCAATGACGCTCAGGTGCGGCAGGTGATGGACGATGTGCGGCCCGACGCCGTGATCCACTGCGCCGCCTGGACGGCGGTGGACCTGGCCGAGGACGCCGACAAGCAGCCCAAGGTACGGGCCATCAACGTGGACGGCACCGCTCATCTGGCGGCGGCGTGCAAGGCCCAGGACTGCAAGATGATGTACATTTCCACGGACTATGTGTTCAATGGGCAGGGCCAGACGCCCTGGCAGCCGGACTGCAAGGACTATCAGCCCCTGAACTATTACGGCGAGACGAAGCTGGGCGGCGAGCTGACCGTCAGCTCTGCGCTGGAGAAATACTTCATCGTGCGGATCGCCTGGGTGTTCGGTCTGAACGGCAAGAATTTCATCAAGACCATGCTCCAGCTGGGCAAGACCCACGACAAGCTGCGGGTGGTGTGCGACCAGATCGGTACGCCTACCTATACCCTGGACCTGGCCCGGCTGCTGGCGGATATGATCGAGTCCGACAAGTACGGCTATTATCACGCCACCAATGAGGGCGGGTACATCTCCTGGTACGAGTTTGCCTGCGAGATCTTCCGCCAGGCGGGTCTGCCGGTGCAGGTGGACGCCGTGACCACCGCGGAATACGGCGCGTCCAAGGCGGCGCGGCCCTTCAACAGCCGGCTGGACAAGAGCAAGCTGGCGGAGAACGGCTTCACGCCGCTGCCGGACTGGAAGGATGCGCTGAGTCGGTATCTCAAGGAGCTCGGCACCAATCAATAAAAGAAAAACGCTGCCTGCCCAGCAGGCGGCGTTTTTTTTTCGCCTTAACGGGGCTTTCCACCGGGGGGAAAATGCGGTATACTGTCAGATGAGAGTTTTTTGGGACAGCAGCCATGGTATCCTGCTGTCAGTGCGTCAGAAAGGAGGCGGGGCGGATGCTGTCTGTATGGGTAGGACGGGCCGGGTCCGGAAAATCCCGGCGGGTACTGGAGGCTATGGAGAAAAACCGGGGACTGCGGCGGCAGGTGCTGCTGGTGCCGGAGCATATTTCCCATGAGGCGGAGGTGGACCTGTGCCGGGCCCTGGGGCCCACGGCGTCCCGGGATGCGGAGGTGCTGAGCTTCCGGAGTCTGTCGTCCCGGGTGCTGGCCGAAACGGGAGGGCTGGCGGAGTTTACCCTGGACAACGGGGGAAAGCTCCTGACCATGCGGCGGGTTTTGCAGGAGCTGGCGCCGGAGCTGCGGGTGTTCGGGCGGCCCAGTCAGCGGGCGTCGTTTCTGCGGCAGCTGACGGACCTGATGGAGGAGCTTTACGCCTATGAGATCGGGCCCCGGGACCTCTATGCACATGTAGAGGACCTGGAGGGCGCTATGGGCGATAAGCTGCGGGATATCGCGCTGCTGTATGCGGCGTATGATGCCCGGCTGCACAACGGAGACATGGATGCCCGGTCCCGGCTCCAGAAGCTCCGGGAGCATCTGGAGCACAGCGACTATCTCCGGGGCTGCGATGTGTATCTGGACGGGTTTTCCTATTTCAACCGCCAGGAGGAGAGTATATTGGAGCTGGTGCTGCGGCAGGCCAGCAGCGTTACCGTGACCCTGCTGGGGGACCGGGGCAATGACCAGCTGTTTCAGAATGCTCTGCGCCAGCGGATGCGCCTGGAGCGCATGGCCCGGCGTGTGGGGCAGAGTATGGAAGTCCTGTGGTGCGAAAAGCAGGGGAGCGGCCCCTTGGATCACCTGGAGCGGCACTTTTTTGGCCGGGAGACGGCCTATGAGGGCCAGGCGGAGGGAATTCGCCTGTATCAGGCCGCCACGGCCTTCACCGAGGTGGAATGGGTGTCCCAGCAGCTGAGGCAGCTGGCGGCTGAGGGATACCGCTGGCGGGATATGGGCGTGTGCGCCCGGAATATGGAGGTTTACGGCCCACTGCTGGAGAGCGTGTTCCGCCGGGACGGCATCCCGGCCTATATCAGCCGCCGCAGCGATCTGCTGGAAAAGCCGCCCATCACCATGCTGTTGGGGGCCCTGGATGCCGTTACCGGCGGCTTTGACCGGGAGGACGTGTTCCGCTGCCTGAAGACCGGCCTGGGGGGCATTTCCCCGGATGAGTGCGATATCCTGGAGAATTATGTGATCGTGTGGGATATCCGGGGCGGCATGTGGCTGCGGGAGGGCGACTGGACTGCCAGCCCCGACGGCTACGGACGGGAGATGACGGAGACTGCCGCCGCACGGCTGCGGCAGGTCAATGGTGTCCGGCGGCGGGTACGTCTGCTGCTGGAGCCCCTGTATCAGGGGATGAAAACGGCATCATCCGCCAGGAGCAAGGCAGAGTGCCTGTACACATTTTTGCAGGAGGCCGGTGTACCCCAGGCCCTGGAGGAAACCGCCGGGAAGCTGCTGGCAGAGAACCAGCCCCAGCTGGCGGAGGAATATGTGCAGCTGTGGGAGATATTCTGCGGGGTGCTGGACCAATTTGTGGAGATCCTGGGGGACACGGAGCTGACGGGTGAGGAGTTCGCGCGGCTGCTGCGGCTGGTGCTGACCCAGTACAGCGTGGGTACCATTCCTGCCACCCTGGACCAGGTGAAGGTCAGCGAGATCACCCGCAACGACCGGCACCGGGTAAGGTGCCTGTTCCTGCTGGGGGCCAACGACCACGTGCTGCCTATGCCGCCCAGCGGCCACGGCCTGCTGGACCCGGAGGACCGGGAGACCCTGCAGCAGCGGGAGATCCTGCTGTCGGACGCCGTGTTTGACCCGCTGGACAACGAGCTGCAGAATATTTACGCGTGCCTGGCCCAGCCCACGGAGCGGCTTACCGTCAGCTGGCCGGTGGGGGACATCAGCGGCGCTCAGCTGCGGCCCTCCTTTGTGGTGCAGCGGATGGAGAAGCTGTTTCCGGACCTGCACGTCCTGCGGGAGGACGGGGCCTACCGGCGGATGCTGCCTGCCACGGCTCTGGAGCTGGCCGGCAGCGACAGGGCACTGGAGCGGTATTTCCGGCAGCGGGGCGGCTATGACCGGGTGCTGGATGCCATGGACCGGGGCCGCGCCCTGGGCCGGGGGCGGCTGTCGCCGGAGGCGGTGCAGGCCCTGTATGGGCGGTCCCTGCACATGTCGGCCTCCCGGATGGACCAGGTGAAGCGGTGCCACTTCGGGTACTTCATGCAGTATGGCCTGCGGGCCAGGGAGCGCCGACCGGCGGGCTTCGAAGCCCCGGAGATCGGCACGTTCATCCACTATTTATTGGAAAATGTGGCCCGGGAGGTAAAGAACCGGGGCGGCTGGAGCCGGGTGGAGCGGGAGGAGCTGCGCTGCCTGGTCCGGGAATACATAGACCAATACGCCCGGGAGGAGATCGACGGCTATCGGGAGAAAAGCGCCCGGTTCCGGTATCTGTTTTCCCGGCTGCGGACGGCGGCCTGCGCCATCGTGGAGGACATGGCCGGGGAGCTGGCCCAATCGGATTTTTCACCGGTGGCCTTCGAGCTGGGCTTCGGCGGCCGGGACGGGCAGCTGCCCGCCGTTACCGTCACCGAGGGAGATGAGACCCTGTCCGTCAGCGGCAAGGTGGACCGGGTGGACGGCTGGCTCCACGACGGAAAGCTGTATCTGCGGGTGGTGGACTACAAAACCGGGAAAAAAGCCTTTGACCTGTCGGACCTGCGGTACGGCCTGGGCATTCAGATGCTTCTGTACCTGTTCACTCTGGAGAAGGAGGGCCGCAGCTATTTCGGCTATCCCATTGTGCCGGCGGGGGTACTGTATCACCCGGCCCGGGAGGTGATCCTGAAAAAGGACCGGGGCATCCAGCCGGAAAAGCTCCAGGCTGCCCTGCAGGAGGAGCTGCGCCGCAGCGGCATGGTGCTGGCGGACCCGGAGGTGCTGCGGGCTATGGAGCACAGCGCTCTGGAAGCGCCCCATTATCTGCCCATTCGGGTGAAGAAGGACGGCTCCATTTCCGACGGCATCGCATCGGCGGAGCAGCTGGGGAAGCTGGGCCGGTATGTGGAGGACCTGCTGCACCAGATCGCCAGAGAGATCGGCTCCGGCAATATTGACGCCGACCCGGTGGCACGGGGACCCCAGGAGCGGGCCTGCGACCACTGTGATTTTGCTGCGGCCTGTGCCTTCCAGGAGGGCCGGGGCGGCGATCGGGTGCGCTATATCAGGACTGTAAAGCCGGAGGAATTCTGGCAATTCGTGGACGCGGAAAATGGGAAGGAGGGGAGCACATGCCGCTGACGCCGCAGCAGGAAACAGCCGTATATGACCGGGGCGGAAGCCTTCTGGTGTCCGCCGCCGCAGGCTCCGGCAAGACGAAGGTTCTGGTGGAGCGCTTGTTTTCCTATATGGAGCAGGAGGGCTGTCAGGTGGACGACTTCCTGATCATCACCTATACCAAGGCCGCCGCGGCGGAGCTGCGGGGCAAGATCGCCCAGGAGCTGACCCGCCGGGTGGCGGACCGGCCCGGGGACGGCCACCTGCGGCGGCAGATGCTGCGGGTGTATCAGGCGGACATCAAAACCGTGGATGCCTTCTGCGCCGGACTGCTCCGCGAGAACGTGCACCTGCTGCCCCCGGTGGAGGAGCACAGCCTGACCCCGGATTTCCGGGTGCTGGACGAACAGGAGGCCATGCTGCTGCGGCGGCGGGTGCTGGACCGGGTATTGGAGGATTTTTACGCCCACATCGAGGAGGACGGCAACGCCCGCCAGCTGGCGGAGACCCTGGGAGCCGGACGGGATGACCGGGCGCTGGAGGCCCTGGTGCTGGACCTCCACGAAAAGACCCAGAGCCACCCGCACCCCCTGCGATGGCTGGAGCAGCTGCGGCAGGGCTGGGAGGTCACCCCCCAGGAGCTGGCGGACACCGGCTGCGGTCGGTACCTCATGGAGGACGCCCTGCGCCGGGCGGACTTCTGGGCCCGGCGGCTGACCCGGGCCGTGGAGGATATGGCGGACTATCCCGCCGTGTACAAGGCCTACGGTGACCGGTTTCTGGAGGTGGTCCAGGGCCTGGAGGCCCTGCGGGACAAGGCCGCCGGCGGCTGGGACAGTCTTGCCCAGGGCGTGCCGTCCTTCCGGCGGATGGGCGTGGCCAAGGGGGAGGAGAACGCCGCCTGCCGGGAGCGGGCCAAGGCGGTGCTGGAGCAGGCCAAAAAGGCGCTGAAGGACATTCAGGCCATCTTTTCTGTGCCGGAGGCGGAGCTGCTGGAGGATCTGCGGCAGATGGCCCCGGCCATGCTGGCCCTGCTGCGCCTGACGGCACAGTTTACCCTGCACTATCAGGCGGAGAAGGTCCGGCGCAACGTGATGGACTTTTCCGACCAGGAGCACTATGCCATCGACCTGCTGACCGACGGCCAGGGACGGCCCACGGAGCTGGCAAAGCAGGTCTCCTCCCGCTACCGGGAGGTGATGGTGGACGAATACCAGGACAGCAACCAGGTGCAGAACTGCATTTTCCGGGCCCTGTCCGGGGAGGAGCGACGGCTGTTCGCCGTGGGCGATGTGAAGCAGAGCATTTACCGGTTCCGGCTGGCGGACCCCACCATTTTCCTGGAGAAATACCTGTCCTACCGCCCGGCGGCGGAGGCGGAGGAGGGCCAGCCGCGAAAGGTGCTGCTGAGCCGGAATTTCCGCTCCCGGCGGGAGGTGCTGGACGGCACCAACTTTGTGTTCCGGGCCATTATGTCCCGGGAAATGGGGGAGATGGACTACGGCGACGACGAGCAGCTGTATTTCGGCGCGGAGGCGGCGTACCCGCCCCGGCCGGGCATGGAGCCGGAGTTGCACTTCATCAGCGTGGAGAACACCCAGGAGGAGAGCTTCGACCGGACGGAGATGGAGGCCCGGTTCACGGCCCGCCGCATCCGGCAGCTGCTGGACCAGGGCTTCCCGGTGCAGGGAGAGGACGGACAGCCCCGGCCTGTGGAGCCGGAGGATATCGTCATTCTCATGCGGTCCCCCCGGGCGCGTCTGGCGGCCTATACGGCGGCCCTGCGGCGGGAGAACATTCCCTGCACCAGCGGGGAGAGCGAGGCGTTTTTCAGCACCCTGGAGGCGGCGGTGATGGTGTCGTTTTTGCAGATCATCGACAATCCGCGGCAGGATGTGCCGCTGATCGCCGTGCTGCGGTCGCCGCTGTTCGGCTTTTCCCCGGACCGGCTGGCCCAGATCCGGGCGCTGCTGCCGGAGGGAGACTACTATGACGCCCTGTGCCTGGACGAGCATGAGGACACGGCGGCCTTCCGGCAGACGCTGGACGGTCTGCGGCTGGCCGCCCGGGACATGACGGCGGACCGGCTGCTGTGGAAGCTCTATACCCAGTGCCACGCCATGGCGGTGTTCGGGGCCATGGAGGGCGGCGCGGCCCGGAAGGAAAACCTCATCGCCCTGTATACCTACGCCGGGCAGCAGGCGGCGGCGGGACGGGGCGGCCTGTTTGACTTCGTGACCCAGCTCCACGACCTGCTGGAGGAAGGACGTCAGCCGCCTATCTCCACCCAGGCCACCGGCAGCGGCGTGCAGATCATGAGCGTCCATCGGTCCAAGGGACTGGAGTTCCCGGTGGTGATCCTGGCGGACCTGCACAAGCGCTTCAACGCCGACGACTTCCACCGGCCGGTGCTGGTGCATCCCCAGCTGGGGCTGGGCACCGAGCGGGTGGACCGGCAGCGGCGGATCCGGTACGATACCGTTACCAAATCCGCCGTGGCGGCGGCCCTGACCCGGGAGAGCAAGGCCGAGGAAATGCGCATTCTGTACGTGGCCCTGACCCGGGCCAAGGAGAAGCTCATCTGCGTGGACTGCATGTCCCACGCCCGGAAACGGGCGGCGGACCTGGCAGTGCTGGCGGAGATGCCCGCGCCGCCGGAGGCGGTGGCCGGGGCAAAATGCCCCGGGGACTGGCTGCTGCTGCCGCTGCTGTGCGCCCCGGAAGGGGAGCCCATCCGCCGCTGGGCGGAGACGGAGCCCCAGACCCTGACAGGCGCCGGAGGCGGATGGCAGGTGCAGGTGTGGGAAAATCCCGTGGCGCCGGCTCTCCGGGAGCGGGACAGCACGCCGGAGGAGGCGCGCGAAAGCGGCCCTGTGGAGGTCCAGGAGCTGGACTATCCCCACCCGGCAGCCTGCCGCATTCCCACCAAGGTCACGGCCACCCAGCTGAAGGGCCGGGAGCTGGATGAGGAGATCGCCCAGGGTACCGTCCGCCGGGTGCGTCAGGTGCAGGTGGAAACGCCGCGCTTTCTGATAGGGGAGCGACCTTTGTCCGCAGCCCAGCGGGGTACGGCCATGCATCTGCTGATGCAGTATCTGGACCTGAGCGGCCCGGAGCCGGAGCAGCAGGTGCAGGCCCTGCTGGCCCGGCATCTGCTGACGCCGGAGCAGGCGGCGTCCCTGGAGCTGGAGCAGGTGCGCCGGTTCCTGGCCTCGCCCCTGGCGGAGCGCATCCGCCGGTCGGGGGAGGTGTACCGGGAGTACCGGTTCTCCCTGCTGCTGCCAGCGTCGCTGTATGATCCGGAGGCGGAGCCGGAGGATGAGCTGATGCTCCAGGGCGTGGTGGACTGCGCATTCCGGACGGAGCAGGGCTTGGTCATTGTGGACTTCAAAACGGACCGCATCCTGCCCCAGGAGGCCGCCCAGCGGGCGGAGCTGTATCGCCCCCAGCTGACGGCCTACAGTCAGGCCCTGAGCCGGGTGCTGGAAACACCGGTGGCGGAGCGGGTGCTGTATTTCTTCGGCCCCGGATGCCAGGTGACGCTGTAATGGCTTCATCTCCGCTATTTCCGGCAGCGTGTTCGTAGTGGGCCTGGTGCCGGAGCTGTGCCTGCCCAGGGACCCCAAGCACTATGAGATCCGATAAAATTTGAAATTTTTTCCGGCTTTGCGCCGCAGACTGCTGTCTGCGGCGCTTTTTTTGCCTGCGGCGGAAATGCATCCTATATTTAGCGGACATGAAAGCCGGGCGATTCGCGCAAAGTAACTCTGTCGCCGGCGACAAAATTCAAAAACAGGGGTGATCGCATGTATGAAACGCAAAAAAAGCGACGCATACGCAGGCCGGCCGCATGGCTGCTGGCCGTGCTGCTCACCGGGGCCCTGTGCTGCCAGACGGTATGGGCCGACCAGCGCACCTTGATCCCTGTGGGGAAGGCGGTGGGCATCAAGCTGTTTGCCGATGGCGTGCTGGTGGTGTCTACCTCCAGCGACGGTCCGTGCCCGGCCCGCGACTGCGGCATACAGGAGGGAGACCTGATCGTCAGCTGCAACGGCGAAAGGATCACGTCCGCCGAGGAGCTGCAGGCTCTGCTGCAGGCCGCCGGCGGAACGCCTGCAGCCGTGGGCCTGCGCCGGGACGGCAAAAGCCTTACCGTCACCGCCGTGCCGGTGCAGGCGGAGGATGGCTCCTGGCGTCTGGGCGCCTGGACACGGGACTCTATGGCGGGCGTGGGGACTCTGACCTTCTATGACCCGGACACCGGCGCCTATGGCGCTCTGGGCCACGGCATCACCGATACGGACACGGCCCAGCTGATGCCGCTGTCCAGCGGTTCCATTATGGAGACTACCGTGAAGGCCGTGAAAAAGGGACAGAAGGGCGACCCGGGACAGCTGAAGGGTGATTTCACCGTGCAGCACGATGTGGGCACCGTGTCCGCCAATACCAGCGGCGGCATTTTCGGCACTGTGGCAGAAGGCAGCTTTGTATCCGGCGCGGCACTGCCGGTGGCCCGGCGCAGCGAAGTGACCACCGGCCCCGCTGTTATTTTGTCCACCATCTCCGGAGATGATACCCAGGAATACACCGTGGAGATCGTGCGGCTGTGCCCCGCAAACCGGGACGGCCGGGACCTGCTGCTGAAGGTCACGGCCCCCCGGCTGCTGGAGGCCACCGGAGGCATTGTCCAGGGCATGTGAGTGTGTTATAATTGGGACAACACGGGAAAAGCTTGATTTCAAGCGGGTTTCCGGTGCTTGTCCAACTTTTCATTGACCACGAAAATAGGACCACATTCTGCGCAGATGTGACGGACAAAAATGCTGCGAACTCCCGGATCCGGAGTTTTTCGGCAGTTAACAGCGAACGCAAGCGGAAAGGAGTCATATTCAATTTAATCGCCGCCTGGCGACTGCCGCACTAAGACCGATGGGGTATAAGCTGCCCATCGGTCTTTTTTGTTATTCCAAGGAAGGAGGCGCTGATGCTGAAATGGGGTGCAGTTCAGGATGGCACTTCTTTTCCGGAATTCAACCATGCGAGACTATTGGAAACCTGGAAGCTGCTTTTGCAATTTGTCGGAAAGCAACAAAAAAGCAGAAATTGAAATCCATCGCTTTATATAGCGTTGCGTTTTTGCAAGAGAAATGATAGTATACTCTAAACAGCCAAGACCGACTGTTCCTATTTTCGGAGTAAATCCTGTTGGTAAATGCACACTCGGAATCGTCTTGCCGGGAAACAAATACAATTGCCAAGAAATATTCCTTGATTACAGGAGAAAGCGAGAGATTTCCCCTATGAAACGGAATACGAAACAGCTGATCCCCATGATCCTGGTTTTTACAATCATTGCGGCGGCCTATTCCTGCCGGATACTGGCCATGCTCGACATCGGCGGCGTTTGGATGAACTATATCCGCGCGGCGCTGTATTTGCTGCTGTTTTCCCTGTGGGGCTATTCCATTGACCGGCGCATTATACAGAAGCAGGCACTGCACTGCCTGCGCCTGACTGCGGCGCTGATGCTGGTATGGCTTATTTTGCGCACGCTGAAATATGAGTTTGTCACCGACCTGACAGTGGCGCGGTACATTTGGTATCTCTATTATTTGCCCATGCTGTTTATACCGCTGCTGGGAGTGTATATTGCGCTGACGCTGGGGAAGTCGGAGGAATACCGGCTGACCGAAAGGGCCGGCTTTCTGGTCACCGTGCCGGGCATACTGTTTTTGCTGGTGATCACCAACGATCTGCACCAGCAGGTGTTTGCATTCAACAGCGGTGTGCCGGGCGTGCCGGACAATTATGGCTATTCCCACGGCATTTTTTACTTCTGCAGCATGGGCTGGATGGTTGCGTGCATGACTTTTTCCCTTGCCCTCCTTTTGAAGAAAAGCCGCGTCCCCAGCGGCAGCAAAAAAAGGATCAGGCCGTTTGTGATAGCCTGTATAACGGTTTTGTATGGGCTTTTGTATCTGTCCGGCCTGCCGGCCATACGCCGGTGGCTCGGGGATATGAATGTGACATTTTGCCTTTTATATGCGGCGATTTATGAAAGCTGTATACGCTGCCGGATGATACCGTCCAATACGGGCTATGTGGAGCTGTTCGAGGCGACAACGCTGGCGGCGTGCATTGCGGATCGCAGCGGGAATATCGTTCTCCGTTCCCGGGCCGCAGGGGAGGATATGGTTTGCCCGAGGGAGGGCGTTCCGCTCATCCGGCCCAACGGAATACGCATCTCCTCGGCGCCCATCAGCGGCGGCTATGCCGTATGGCAGGATAATGTGCGGCCGCTGACGGAGCTGCGCGCAAGACTGAGCGAAAACAAGACCAAAATCAACAGCAACAAAGAGAAATTGCGGGAGGCCTATATCATACAGAAAAAGCTGCTTGAGCTGACGGAAAAAAACCGTATTTACGACGAGATGGAGGCAAGGTACGGAGATCAGATCACCAGAGTCGGGCAGCTGCTGCGGCAATGCCAGGGGGCCGCACCCGAGGAAATACAAAGCGCACTGAAAAGGATCCTGCTGCTGGGCACTTACATTAAGCGCAGCGCCAACCTGTACTTTCTCAGCCAGGAATATGAGTTTCTGCCGCAGCAGGAGCTTCGGCTGACCATAGACGAGGCGGTGCGGGTGATAAACGTTTGCGGCACGGAATGCAGCGTGGTCTACCACACGACCGGGCCTATGCGCGCGACAGAGGTGGCGCGGCTGCTTGACCTTTTGAAGGTCGTGACGGAAGCGGCGATGGGCGGGCTGTATTCCCTGTTTATTTCCGTGTCCGACGGCGAGATGGATCTGTCGGTGGAGTGTGCCGCCGAGCTGTCCTTTTTGGCTTCTCCGGATGTGACGGTTCAGCAGGAGGACGGCTTGTGGCTTGTGCGCACAAGGATAGGAGGCGGGAGCGGTGCTTAGAATTAAACACCTGGGCTTTAATGCCATCAAGGAAAGCTTTGACCGGCTTCCCACAGGCGTGTGTTTTTTTGACCGGACGGGCAGCATCGTCCTGTGCAACCGGCAGATGTATCAGCTGAGCCGATTCCTGCTTGACAGCGATATGCAGTATCTGGGCGAGGTCCAGGAGGCGCTGTCTGCCCCGGGAGGGGGCATTGTGCGGATCCCGGATATAGACAACACCTATCGGTTTCCGGACAAAACCGTGTGGAGGTTTGAAAAAACGGAGGTCACCGACCGGTACGGGACGAGGTATATACAGCTTACCGCCGCCGATGTTACCGACCTGCAGCGCGCCTTGGTACAGCTTACCGCGGACAGCAAGAAGCTGCAGGAGGATGCGGAAAAGCTGAAGCAGCTTTCCGATAATGCCGGGGCTCTGGCCCGGGAGAAGGAGCTGCTGGACGCGAAATCCGCCATGCACGACGGCCTTGCCGCCTGCATTACACTGACGAAGCAGTACATAACAGGGGAATTTGACGGTATGGATCCGGGCGTTGTATGCCATGAATGGGAGAAGGTCATTGCCTTCCGGGATACGATCCGCCTGCCGGCCAGAAAAAGACTGCTGGACAGCGCCAAGGCCAGCGGCGTGACTGTGCGGATAAGAGGTCAGGAGCCCACGGACGGCGAGGCGGAGCTGCTGTACACGGCCATGCAGGTTTGCCTGAACAACGCCATTCAGTATGCCAAGGCCACGGAGATTTCCGCAAATATTTGGGAAAACCAGGGCAGCTATACGGTGGTGATACGCAATAACGGCAAGCCGCCGGAAAAGGAGATCACCGAGGGCGGCGGACTTACCAACCTGCGCCACCGGATCGAAAATTCGGGCGGTAAGATGACGGTGCAGAGCTTGCCGAGGTTTTCTCTGGCAATTGAGATACCAAAATCCGGGAATTCGGGGGTGAATAACCTGTGACTATGAGAAAAATACTGATTGTGGAGGATCAGGCGCTGGCGAGAACCTATCTGTGCGCCTGCGTGGAAAAATGCACGGACTGCCAGGTGGCGGGTACGCTGTTCCGGGCCGACGCGGCGCTTCAGCGCTGCGATGAGGGGCCCATCGATCTGATTCTCATGGACATATGCACCGAAAGCGACTCGGACGGACTGGCCGCAGCCGAATCCATCAAGAAGATCTACCCGCAGATAAAAATCGTTATGGTGACCTCTATGCTGGAGGGACGGTTTCTTGATCGGGCCAGAAAGATCGGGGCAGACAGCTTCTGGTATAAGGACTCCCCCTCCGGCGACCTTGTGGGTGTAATCGAGGGAACCCTTTCCGGAAAGCACTTCTGGCCGGACGGCGTGCCCAGTGTCCGGCTCGGCAACACGCTCTCCTGCGACCTGTCTGACCGTGAGATAGAGACTCTGCGCCTGCTCTGTGAGGGAAAAACAAATGCCGAGATTGCCGTAAAGCTGAATGTGGGCGAGTCCTCGGTGCGGACCTATATTAACCGTATGCTGGAAAAAACCGGCTACACAAACCGCAATCGGCTGATGATCGCAGCTGTGGGCAAACGGATGGTCGTGCCCGGATGCTGGATCGAGGAGCAGGAAGAAACCAGGTAGGAGCAAATTGAATAAAGCGTCGTGCTGAAAAATCATTTTCGCAAAAAAATACCCAGCTTTCAAAAAGCTGGGTATTTTTTTGCGAAAAATAGACGCTCGTTCACAATTTGTTTACAATTAAAGGGGCGTTTGTCCTCACTTTTGAGGACAGACAGAGCCGGCGTTCCTTGCTACAATAAAGCCATAAAGTAAGACGGAACAGATCCGGTGTATGTATCAGAAAAAAGGAGGAACGGTTCGATGAAGAAAATCGTGGTCGATATGCAGAATTTTCTGTTTGCCGATTCCATAGCGACTGCTTTCAAAAGTTCGGATTACGACATTGCTGTGGTTCGTGCGGAGTCCCCGCGAGATACCATTGAACTGTGCCGGGTGTTCAAACCGTTTGTCCTTTTAATGGAGGTTACCGCCTATACTCCATGGCTGCTTTGCGAGAGGATGAAGCTGCGGGATGAGGCAAAGACGGTGTGCCCGGATTGCAAAATTGCCCTCATTGTGGATTCCAACACCGAAAAACAGGCGGCGAAGGACATCCGGGAGGCCAAGAAAAATGGTATCATCGACCAGTTTTTCTATGGCTCGATGACCGCTGAATACCTGATGGATCAGATTTACGCGATGTAAGGACGACACAAGAAAGGTGAGGTGAAGCACAGTGAAAAAAAGGAAATGGCTTAGCCTTCTGCTGGCAGTGATGATGCTCGTATCAGCGGTGCCCTTCTTCCCGGTGACGGCCGATGCAGCAGATGGCACGGTGGAGGTTTCTACCTGGGCGGAGCTGAAAAAGGCGCTGGACTACACGACAAATTGCTCGGTGGTGAAGGTGGTTAAGGACATCGAAACAAAGTCTCTGAACGGGCACACCGGTCTGCATCAGGACAACATCATCTTCATGACGATGGCCATGGACAAGGTGCTGGATCTGAACGGACACACCGTCAATGCGTATGCGAAATACTATTCGGAGGTTGCGCAGGGGTATCTGATCAATATAAGTCATAAGGATGCCCGGCTGACCATCCGCGACAGCGTGGGGGGCGGCGCCCTGATCGGCGAGTTTAATCAGGAATTCTACTATGAGTTTATCAATGTGAGTAAAGGTACGCTGGTGATGGAGAGCGGTACAGTCAAGATGCTGTGTCCCTCCAAAGATAATCAGTATACGAAGTGCGCCATCGGTGTATCCGGCACGGCGATCTTTAACGGCGGCGAGGTGCTGACGCAGGTGACCAGTCCCGGGGGCGAGAGGGAGGAGCGGTATTTTTCCCGCCGGCTGCAAGCCATTCGGGGAGAAGCAGGCGGCAGCGTCACCATCAACGGCGGCACCTTCGACCGGGTGGTCCTGCACAGCGCCCCCACACCGGAGAATCGGGGAAAGTATGAGCTGGTGGTAAACGGCGGCTTTTTCCGGCAATCCATCGCCCAGATATTGGTTGGGGATGTGTATGCCAGCAATTTCGATCATCTGACCATGCAGATCAACGATGCGTATTTCATGCGCACCACCGATAAGCTGGATCAGTGCCGTCTGGTGCTAAGCGGGAAGATGCAAAGTTTTTATGACAGAAACTGGGATTACCGGTTACTTTATAACGATATTCCGGGCGCGACTTTCGATGATGCACTGAGTATGATGGATGATCTAATACCGCACCTTATCAGTGAAAACGGCGCAGTCTTCACCGATGTACACGACGGAAACTGGTATGTGCGGGGCAATATGCGCCGGTCGGTTGAAAACGGCGGGCCGATCATGATTTTCCAGGGTACGTCGTTCGGCGTGCAGGGCAGCATAGCCAAGGTGATCTCCAACGCCTACGGCGTGAAGGAGGTTCTGCTGGACGGTGAGCCCATGGCCTGCGGCGAGCGAGGCTTCAGCGCACCCCAGGTGGATACCACCGCGGAGAGCGAGCATCGGGTGACTTTTGTGATGTATCCGATTTCCCCCATGCTGCGTGTGCTGGGGTACAGCTATTCCAATGATTATTCGACCGGGTATATTCGGATGCTCGTTGATGACGAAACGGGGTATGGCATGGTTCATTATCCCGATGTTCCGGAGTCAGGTAAAGAGCCGTTTTCGGTGACTTACTACATTAATGAATCCAATGTGGACACACTGACCACCATGGAGCTGCAGTATGACCTCATGCTGGAGACCAACGGCGTAAAGAAGCAGGTTACGACCGGCTACAAGGGCGCAAAGGTGGCACGGTGGGTGGATCGGACGAAGGCTATCGACACCATTTATCTGGATATCAGCCAGCCTCTGGTGCAGGGGGATTATACCAGCGGCGCCTTCACTGTGGATGGGAGTGCTCCCTACACCATCGAGGACAGGCGGGGCTACTGGGAACATGAGGATATTTGGGACCTGACCGGAAACGGCAGTGTTCCCGCGATATTGGGGGATCAGTATTATCGCTTCATCCGTGTGTACCTCAAGGACGGCTATGAGGGGTATAAATTCGATAAGAACAACCCGCCGAAGGTCAAGATCCGGGGCCTCAACCGGGAATGCGACAGTATATCTGTTTCGGTCGCCAGTGATGAAAGGTCCCTGGGGGTGTCCCTGGCCTCCCATCCCTCCGAGCTGATTCAAAACGCCTGGGGTACCGTTACCGGACTGCGGGCGGGAAGCGTGGTCGATGGAGTGAACATCAGGCCGAAGGACAGTTACTTTGATTTTGAGATAAAGGAGATCCAGCGAATCAAGAACGGAGTTGTTTACAGCACCAGCCCCAATGAGGTGATTGATCCCGACTATACCTATCGGATCAAGCTGGTGGGCACGGGCAAACAAGGAATGACATTCCACAACGGTCCGTGGCGGTATGATTACACATTTCACTATTATCTCAACACGAATGTCAAGCTGCGGATGTACAGTGATCTCAACATTGCAGAAAATTATCTTGAAGTGCCGTATGATGCATCCGCCCAGGCATACGTAATAGATTTGGTACCGGAACCGGATGTGATTCATTATGACTATCTGTCTTTGGGCGTGCCACTTCCGTGGGCGGGCGAAAGACCGATATATAACAATAATCTGGTTACGGGACTGCCGGGCGGCGTTTCGGTTGTAAACTATACATGGTATGCTTCCGCTACGGGGGAGCGGATTCAGGCTGATATGACCTTTATCGCAGGCAGAAGATATCACGTAAACGTGATTTTACAGTGCGAAGAGGGCTATTACATAGCTGACGACGAGGAGCTGGATGCTTATGTGAACGGGGCAAAAGCGTATATAAGCGCGCAGGACGGGGACAGAACAACTCTTACCGTAGGATACTCCGTTCCCGTTGCTTCGGGTGTACACGGTCAGGCGGTGAGCTTCCGCGATGGCAGCGATGTGACCGTTTCCCTGTTTGCCGATGGCAGCGCAGAGCCCAAGTACACCGTATCGGTGCTGGGGGGAACAAAAGACAGCTCCGGACAATACACCACCACCTACGACATTCCCGAGGTTGCTCCCGGCACCTATACCATGCAGGTGTCGAAGAAGAATCATGTCACCCGGGAGTACACAATTACAGTGGGAACGGATGCGTTGACGCAGGATGTGAAGATACATCTGATGGGCGATATCAACGGCGACGGCAGAATCAGTATCGGTGATATCAATCAAGCAAACCTTCACGCAAAGGGAAAAAAGATATTGCTTGGGTATGAACTCGCCTGTGCAGACATCAACGGCGACGGCAGAGTGACGACCAGTGATGTTAACAAGATGAATCTTCACAATAAGGGAAAGTCCCTTCTGTGGTAGCCCAACCGGCTTGTCTTAATGCCAATGCGCCTGCCCTATACGCCATATAGGGTAGGAGCTGCGGTTTAAGAATAAAAAATGCAGAGCAATCTGCACCGCCGCTCTTCGGAACTAAGCGAGACTTCGGAAGCGGTGCGTAAGAAATGTCCCGCAAATCTATTTTCAAAGGAGGAGCTTGGTCATGAACAAGCGAATCACATCCCTACTGCTCAGTTTCGTCATGATTTTTGCGATGTTTGCAACTGCGGCACCGGTATCAGCAGAGCCTGCGACGTCGACATTTACCTTCACGGTCGAAGCTGACAAGACAACAGCAGGCCCCGGGGATACTGTCACGTTTACCGTTTATATACAGCAAACAGGTACGATGACTTGTTTCCAGGGCAAACTTGGCATCCCGTCCGGCTTAACATACGTTGTGGATAGCGGTGCTCTTACGGAGGGTATCCAGGAGAAACTTGGCCGGGACGAAGTTGCCTGGACCCAGGATCCCTATAAGCTCTTGAGCGCATTTGGCGCAGAGGATTTCACCGGGACAGATAAGATCGCAGTGATGAAATTTCAGTGCACAGTGGATAACGATACTGCTGCAGGGAATTATGAGGTAACTCTGCTTGAACTTGAAGCGGACGGCGGTTCTACTGAGAACTACGAAACCAAAAATCCCACATGCATCCCTGCGACCATCACTGTCCCTGCCGCACCGAAGCCGGCAACGGGTATCACTCTTAACAAGAGCGAATTGACACTGACAGTCGGTGCAGTGGATGACAGCCTGAAAGCGACGGTCACGCCGGCCGATTCTACCGACACGGTGGTATGGTCTTCTGACAAGCCCGCTGTTGCTACCGTCGATCCCGCCACGGGCAAGGTGACCGCCGTAGCCCCCGGTGAAGCGATCATTACCGCAACGGCAGGAACAAAAACGGCCACCTGCAAGGTGACGGTAAACTGTGGTCACGACTCCTTCACCCTCTTCCCGGAGAAGGAATCGAACTGCACCGAGAAGGGCTGGGACGCTTATAAGAAGTGCGATCTCTGCGGCAAGCTGTTTGACATGAGCGATAATCCCCTTACCGGGATCCCGTACAGGGCTACCAACGACGATCATGATTTCAACACTTCCGAGTGGGGATACAAGGAGGCCGACGGCCACGCCCATGTCTGCAGCCGCAACGCGGCGCACCATGATACCGTAATGCCTCACACGGCAGGCCCTGCCGCAACGGAAACCACACCGCAGACCTGCACAGAATGCGGATTTGTGATGAAGGCTGCAACGGGCCATGTCCATGCCGACCATCTGACCAAGGTGGACAAGGTGGACGCTACCTGCACCACTGACGGCAACAAGGAGTACTACCGGTGCACCTGCGGCAAGCTCTTCGAGGATGCCGCCGCCGCCACGGAAATTACCGACCACAGCAGTGTGGTGCTTCCCAAGACGGGTCATAGCTACACCGTGCAAAACAGCGATGAAGCTCACAGAAGATCCACCGCTGCAGATTGCCGCGAGTTTGACACCTATTGGTACACCTGCGCCAATGACGCAACCCACAGCGCCAAGGATGATGCCGCCGCTGCGGATAAGTTCTATAACGGCAAGCAGGGCGCCCATGTTTACGGCAGTGAGTGGGTCGATTGCGGGGAGACCGGTCACGCCCACAAGTGCCAGTATCACGATGCCTATGATGCAGTGCAGCCCCATACGCCCGATCATGAGGGCGGAGCGACCTACGATTACGCTGTGAAGTGCACCGACTGCGGCCGTGTGCTTGAGCCGCAGCGGGAGAACGGCAGCATTCGCGTTGAGGTTCCCTTCAAGCTCACTGTGAAGAAGACCGGCGAAATGGATCCCGGCCAGGAGACCTTCAAGTTCGCTATTGACAGATTCGGCGCCCCCACCGTCTATACGCTGGTGCAGGATACCGTGGAGACCAATGGCGAAAAGACCTATGAGGGTAAGTTCATTTTCACCATCAGTGAGGATCAGGCCGGCAATCTGTCCGAGGGCTTCGTTATCCACCAGGTCAAGGGCAATGCTGCGGGCTGGACTTACGATGAGAGCATCTTCTACGCCATGCCTCTGTTTGTCGACAGCTATGACAGCGTTCGGGGCTGGGCCTTCTTCAAGTTCGACGAGAAGGGCGAGCTGGAATACAACAATCCCATGGAGGAAATCGGCTTCACCAACAGCTATAGCGCCAAGAAGCCGGTGACGCCTCCTGCGCCGGAAACCCCCAAGAAGCCGGTGACGCCTTCTGCGCCGGAAACCCCCAAGACCGGCGACGGCAGCATGATCGCTTTCAGCATCGCGATGGCGATCGTATCCGGTGCGGCTCTGATGGGAGCAGCCCTGTATTCCCGCAGAAGGAGCAGATAAACCACCTAACCGAAAAATCGTGCTAAAGGATTGAAGCAAAGGGCGGGACGGAAGCCATCCGCCTCCGCCCTTTCGCTTTTCCAAAGAAAATCAAGCAGTTGGTTTTCTTTGGAAAGGTAATGTCATACAGCAATCCACTAAGGTGCTCGGCTTCAAAAACCATCTGGACTTTGTAAAGGAGGAAAAGAGATGAAAACAAGTAAACGAAATCGATGGCTCAGCTTTTTACTGGCGCTGATCATGCTGGTGGGCTTGCTGCCGCTTTCTGTGCTGTCGGTGGGCGCTGAAAGCAGCGGCGAGGAGACGACCGGCGCCAATCGGGGCGCAGCGCGGGCCTCTTCTTCGTCGTATCCCGCGCTGACCAATTTGGTCGAGGGAACGGAGATAATCTACGGTCACGTCTATTTTTTCTATAAAAACGGCAGGGTGGTGAGCCGTTCGGTCATTATAGACCCGGAGGATTGCATATATAACGAGAGATTACTCGAAGGCTATAAGAGCGATACAAATCTTCAGCGGGTCGTGTCATACGATAACGGCATTCTTATGTATTGGACACGTTATGAGAATGATTTCCTGGATCTTTCGGGGCTTGAGGGAAGGTCTCTGATGCTGGTTCTGTTCGACAATCTGAAGCTATCCGCCCTGTATGCCCCCGGCGTCGATCTGAAGCTGATGGTGACCGACGGCGTCCAGGTCACCTTCAACCACAGCACCCGGTATAAGAACAAGACCGCCTACTGCCCCCAAAACGGTGCAACCGGCGCGGTGATCGATCTGGCGCAGTCGGAGGGAAGTATGAACGGCTGCGGTACCTTTGAGCTGTGCGGAGACGGGAAGCTGGGTATCGTCACGACGAGCGCCCCCAGGAAAACCAGCCCCGACTATGCCATCGTGGCGAAAAACACATCGGTTCTGGAGGATGCTGCGCTGAATATTGTCTGCGGCAACAGCCACAGAGATGTGAGTTCCCTGATTCAGACGATCTCGCTCACCATCGACACCACCAGGGATGTTTCCCTTTCTATCAAAAATCCCCGGACCAACGCCGCCGCTTGGAGCTGCCATATGAACAGCTTCAAGCTCGTCAACGCAAAGAGCCTGAATGTCTATGTGCAGCGGGGCTCCGGCGGATGGATCTTATTCGGCAGCAACGGCGAAACCGACCCGGCGAAGGTGTTTAAGTATTACAGGAGCATCGGTAAGATCGGCAGGGAATGGTATATACGATTACAGTGGGCGGAGAAGCGGTGACGCAGAATGTGAAAATTCACCTGAAGGGGGACATCAACGGCGACGGCAAGGTCACGATCGGCGATGTCAACAGAGCAAACCTTCATGCAAAGGGAAAGAGTAAATTGACTCTGTATGAATTTGCCTGCGCAGACATCAACGGCGACGGCAAGATCACGATCAGCGATGTCAACAGAGCGAACCTTCATATGAAAGGAAAGTCTTTGCTTTGGTAGTCTGATTGAGTTTGCTTCAACACCTCAGCTCCTGCCCTATGCCTGCATAGGGCAGGGACCGAGGCTTAAGAAGATAAAGCTATCTGTACCACCGCACCTTACTATTTGGAAAGGGCTTGTAAAAGCCCCTTTCCGAAAGGCGATGAACAGATAAAAAACGCATCGTCTTTCGGAAGGGTGAAAATTTCATTCAGGGCGTATCTATGGAAAACAGGCAGGGATGCATTGTGCCACAGGAATACTTCGGAATAAGAAAGAGGAGGTCCATATGAAAAGAATTGTGCTGCTGTTTTGCACAGTAATGTTATTCATTTGCTCTTTGTGCGGATGTTCGGCTTCACCCGAAAAAAACCCTTCTATCCCAGGCGGGAGCACGATCCCCGGGGGCAACACCGCGAAGGATCCGGATGATAAAAACACAGAGGAGGCCGCTTTTGCGGAGCTGCAAAAGAAAATCTCACAGAGCGGCAGCGCAGTCGCCGTCGCCTTTATCGGCTATGTGGATAGCGAGAGCTCTGAGGTGGACCTGCGCGCCTATGTTGCGGGCAGCGAAACGGGAAAGGAATATCCCAGCCTATCCCGTGCGCCGCTTTACATGGCTGAGGGACAGGAGCTGTATGCAATTATACCGCCGAATGACAAGGGAACGATAATCGTGTACCCATCCATGATGACCGAAGACGGCGAGTATGCCGACGACAGGAGCAATCCCCTCCACGTGGGGGAGCCCGGCGAGCCGCTGTTGCTGCGGTGCAACCTCAGCGAGATATACTCCAATGTGCTGATTGCCGCTACTGACGGCGGCGGGGCCATTCTCTTCCGCCCGTCGCTGTCCATGGAAAACGGGCACCTGCAGGAGATTGCAGGGGTGTACGATTTCTCAACATACGAGGAAGTGCCCGATGAGCGATCCATTCAAATCGCAACAGAGATTCTTCTGGAAACGGACGAGGTAAAGCAGGCGGTCATGCAGGGAATGAAGGTTATGTATACCGGAAATACCCAGTGGATCGAGGGGCGCCCCTGCCTGCTGTTTGCCCTGGGAACCGACAGCGAGGACCAGTTTGTCAGAGAACGTTATTACGGCGTGTGCGACAATCTCGTCTATAGCTACGATGCCATAAGCGATACGTGGTCTACTGTCGGGCGGCAATAAAAACAAGGGGAGAACAATCATTCATATTCCGTGGGGGTCCACGGAAAAAAGAAGTGATCTGCCGGCTCCGGTCGGAAAAGTATATGGATCATTCTCACAATTGGAAAGGAGCTTTTATTATGGGACTTATTAAAGCGGGTATCGGTGCATTGGGTGGCACTCTTGCCGACCAGTGGAAGGAATTTTTCTACTGCGAGTCTATGCCCAAGGAGGTGCTGGTCACCAAGGGACAAAAGCGCGTCAGCGGCAGGTCCTCCAATACGAAGGGGAGCGACAACATTATTTCCAACGGCTCCGGTATTGCCGTGGCCGACGGGCAGTGCATGATCATTGTGGAGCAGGGCAAGGTGGTGGAGATCTGCGCCGAGCCCGGCGAATTTACATACGACACCTCCACGGAGCCCTCCATCTTCTCCGGCAATCTGGGGGACAGCGTCCGCGCCACCTTCCAGACCATCGGCAAGCGCTTTACCTACGGCGGCGACACCGGCAAGGATCAGCGGGTGTACTATTTCAACACCAAGGAGCTTATTGACAACAAATTCGGCACGCCGAATCCCATCCCCTTCCGTGTGGTGGATTCCAAGATCGGTTTGGATGTGGACGTTTCGGTGCGCTGCTCCGGTGTTTATTCGTATAAGATCGCAGACCCTCTGCTCTTTTACACCAATGTCTGCGGAAATGTGGAGAAGGAGTATACCCGGGACGAGCTGGATAGCCAGCTGAAAACCGAGTTTGTCAGCGCTTTGCAGCCGGCCTTCGGTAAGCTGTCCGACCTGGAGCTGCGCCCGAATCAGATCGTCAGCCACAATACCGACCTGGAGGATGCCATGAATGTGGCGCTCTCTGCCAAGTGGGGCGAGCTGCGCGGTCTGAAGGTAGTCAGCATTGCCCTGGGGTCGGTCACGCTGCCGGAAGAGGATGCGGAGATGATCAAGCAGGCCCAGCGCACGGCCATCATGCGGGATCCCACCATGGCGGCAGCCACGCTGGTGGGCGCACAGGCGGATGCCATGAAGACGGCGGCAGGCAACCAGGCAGGCGCTATGACCGGCTTTATGGGCATGGGCATGGCCATGAATGCCGGCGGCGGCATGAACGCACAGAACCTGTTTGCCATGGGACAGCAGCAACAGCAGCAGGCACAGCAGCAGGCTCCGGCGGCACCGGCAGCCCCGGCAGCGGGCGGCTGGAAATGTGCCTGCGGCGCAACCGCCACGGGTAAGTTCTGCCCGGAGTGCGGTGCCAAGAAACCGGAGCCCGTACAGGCCGGCGCATGGAAATGCAAGTGCGGCGCTACGGCCACCGGCAAGTTCTGCCCCGAATGCGGCTCTCCCAAGCCGGTGGATTCCGAGGGCTGGACCTGCACCTGCGGCACTTTGAATAAGGGAAAATTCTGCCAGAGCTGCGGCGCCAGAAAACCCGAGGGCGCACCGCTCTACCGCTGCGATAAATGCGGCTGGGAGCCGGAGGATCCGACGAATCCGCCGAAGTTCTGCCCCGAATGCGGAGATATATTCGACGATAACGATAGAAAATAAAACTGCTGCTTAGCGGGAACCGTATTAACGGAAGTGTTGTTTCGGCCAGGTATGAACGGCTTAGACAAAAAGCCGTTCATACCGCCGAAAGGCTTTTGCGCAGCAGGATAAGCTTCCCTGCCGGCAAGACGGCAAAGAATTTTTGTGTGATTTGTTAGAGAGTGGTTTTGCATTTGCTTGCAAAAGGAGATCCTGTTATGAGTAAAAGAAATAAAGACATTAAAATGACCATATTTATCATGGTCGCCGGCATCGGCTTGATAATTGCGGGTGTAATCGGAATTGTTACAAGCAGAATCGACAGCAGGGAATATAAAAACTCAACCGATATACGGAAAATTCCTGCTGTAATTGTTGACTTTTCAACCAAAGACGATAAGGATGATTCCGGTGATGTTCGTTATACAACATATGAATTTAAAGTTTCATATGTTATTGACGGAAAAACCTATAAGGGAAAATATGAAGAACGTGTCTGGTCAAGGTCGAGCAGCTATGAAAAAAAATATACCTATGATCAATTGAGAAAAGGCGACACAATAGATGTCGAGGTTTATAAAACCTCAAAAGGTGATTACAAGCTTACTCCTGAGGGAAGTCCCGTTGATTTTCTGCTCTATTGTGCGGCAATCCCCGTCGGCTTGTTCTTTGTTGTCATAATGATATGCGACGTTGTAAAAGACAACCGAAAAAAGAAAAGCGAAAACGAAATGATCAGCAAGGAATAAATCAGAGGTGCTTTTATGGATTTATCAGTAGCACTGATTATTGCGGCTTCCTTTGCTATTTTATGTACATTCTATATCGGTAAAAGGATACTTACCATAGATTTTTCGGAATACAGCTCCAAAAACTCTAAAAAAGCCAAACTGGAAAGATTGCTTGCGAAAAAGGAAACGCCCCTTCAGAATTCAAAAATCCGAAGAGATATGAGAAACGCCTTTGAAAGAATTCTGATACCGCTGGGGAATGCGGATCAAGACCTTCTTCCGGCAAGAATGGATATGGCATTCCGGAAAAAAATCGTCAGTCAAATCAACAGACTTCATAGGAATAAGCTTTGCCGCAAAATTTACGTCACAGATGTTGTTCCCATTCCTAAAAACAACTTTGAAACATGGAGCGATGACGGCAGAGAATGGCGGGAATCGGTTTTAATGTGCAGCACACTGGAGCGTTTTGAGTCAACCGAAGGCAGCATGGTTCAGAGCGAGATATACCGTAAGAATTCATATCTCAGAATACTTCAGTCAAGACACGTTCGCCGCACCGATCAAAAAGAAAATAAGAAAAGCTATTATAACGATATGTTGAGCATAACCTGCCCGTCCTGCGGTGCAAGAGTCAAGCTTGACAGTCAGCAGGTTACCTGTGAATACTGCGGCGCCGTTATAAAAAACGAGTTTTACGATTGGCAGACCGAGTCGTTTGAGATTTATGAATCTATCAGTACAAACCTGAAAAGTTTTTTACAGCTTCTTGTGTCCGGCTCCATACTTTTCTTATGTGTCTTTCTGTGCTTATATCTGATCAAGGACACCGAGATTTCCCTTGCCGCCGGTGTTGGTGCAGCGGTTCTGACTTTCGGGGGAATCGTTACACCGATCATCTGCGGGAAAATCAGGCAAGAAAAGCTTGCCGGAAAAATTGTAAGATATTCCGAGAATTATCTCAGAGCCTGCTTAAACGAACACTTTTGGGAGAATGAAAACGACGAGGACCTGCTTGATTTCAGCGTTGGTACAATTAAGCTTTTAAAAGTTGCCCACACAGAAGAAACAACAACCGTTACGGCTGACATTTTCGGAACAAAAACCTTTCTTCCCGAAAATCAGAAGCCGTATACAGAAAGATTTAAAAAGAGATTGCTCATGCAAAGGGCAAGATATCCCGAAAAGCGAAAAACGGACGGCGAGTTCTTTACCGAAAAGGATTGCCCGTCCTGCGGCGCCAATTTCATGCCTGATGAAAACCACTGCTGTTCGTTCTGCGGGTACGGCTTACAGGTCAACAATGCAAAATGGATTGTACAAAAAAATTAATAAGCGGAGGATCACATTATGGGACTGTTTGACAAAAAATACTGCGACATCTGCGGTGAGAAAATCGGACTTCTCGGAAACCGCAAGCTGGAGGACGGGAATCTCTGTAAGGATTGCGCAAGAAAGCTCTCGCCGTTTTTCAGCGAACGGCGGAGCTCGACGGTGGAGGACATCAAGCGCCAGCTTGCTTACCGTGCAGAAAACGAAAAGAAGCTTGCCGGCTTTGCCCCGTCGATCACCTTTGACGGGAGCAAAAAGGTATACATCGATCCTATAGGGGAGCGGTTCATCGTTACCGGGGCCTCTAACTGGCGCAGCAGCAATCCTGACCTCATTGCATTTTCTCAGGTGCTGGGAGTGAACACGGATATCCGGGAGAATAAGGAGGAGATTTTTTATGAGGACTCCGAGGGAAATGAGAAGAGCTATGTGCCGCCCCGCTATGCCTGCGACTATGAGTTCAATGTGACGATTCGGGTGGATTCTCCATGGTTTAGTGAGATCGAACTGGAGCTGAGCGACGGCAACCGACCCGACAGCCCCTATACGGACCTGTACCGCCAATATGAGCAGAGAATGCACGAGCTTGCAGACATTCTGATGCGCCGGGATAACAGAAACCGGGTTTGGGACGGCGGCAGTACGATGAATCGTGTGGATAGCACGGGCATCCGTCAGGAAAGACCTGCTTCCGCGCCCAATGCTATGGGCAGCGAGACATGGGTATGCCCGTCCTGCGGCGCACAAAGCAGCGGAAAATTCTGCGCAAACTGCGGCACTCCCAAGCCTGTAGTCAGCTCCGGCTGTACAAACTGCGGGTGGAGACCCTCGGCGGGACAGGGTATGCCGAAATTCTGCCCGGAGTGCGGCAGGCCGCTTCGGTAAATCATGAAGCGCAAGGCGCGCATGGCTGCAGCGGTTGTGCTTGCATTCCTGCCGATTTTCGGGCTTTTGGGCTGCGGCGAAAGTGAAAAGTTTACTGCTGATGATCTTGTTTTGATCCATACCGTTTATTACGGAACGGAAAGGAACCCGGTGTATTGCTTTGCTTTAAAAAAGGAAGAAAATGGCTGGTTATTCTCTGCGGATTGCCTTGTGGGAGAGCAGAAGGAGCACTATGCCTCCTTCGAATCGTTTCCGGTACCGGCGGAGGATGCAGCGGGATTCCTTCAGATTATTAGCGAGGATGCGCGAATGATGTATCGGGCAATACTTTTGTCGAGCGGCCTGTTCTCCGGCGGGACGACAATATCGTGCCGCTTGGTGTCAGTACCCTGTGTTTTTTTCGCCATATTCCCTCCACACTGTTATTGCGCACATTCTAAAATGGGGTCACATTGCTTGACGGTAATGGACGACACTCTGTACGCGCTCAGCTCGGAGACCGTGATCTCCAAATTCTGCACAGCAAAGGAATCGCCCTTACCGGGGACTCTATTCAGCTGCTCCATGACCCAGCCGCCGACGGAAACACTGTCCGATTTCAGCTTGACGTCAAAGTATTCCATAAAATCCTCCACGCTGACGGAGCGGTCCACGCGGTAGGTATTCTCGTCCAGCTTTTCAAAATCCTCTTCCACCTCGTCGTGTTCGTCCCAAATTTCACCAACCAATTCTTCCAGGATATCCTCCATCGTAACAATGCCAAGCGTTCCGCCAAAATCGTCTACAACGACGGCGACATGGGACTTCTGATGCTGGAGCATTTTCAAAATATCCCGGATCTTTGTGTGCTGATAGACGAACAGCGGCTCCGTCATGATCTCTGCAATGGGCTGATCCGTCATCTTGCCGTTGATATAGAAGTCCTTCTGATGAAGAACGCCGACGATCTGATCGATGGTATCCCGGTAGACCAGCAGGCGGGAAAAGCGGGACTGTGTAAAGGCTCTGGCAATTTCCTCATGGCTCTCGCCGATGTCCACGGCCTCCAGGTCCATTCGATGGGTCAGAATTTCAGCCGCCGTCAGGTCGCGGAACTCAAGAGCATTGCGCAGCAGCTCACCCTCGTTTTCGTCAATGCCGCCGTCCTGCTCCACATCCTCCATGAAAAGAAGCAGCTCCTCGTGGGACATTTTTGCGTTGTCATCCGTCTTGAAGAAACGGGACACCAGCTTTTTCCACTGGGAAAACAGAAAATTCAGCGGCGTCAAGACCAAAATCCAAAGGCGGATAAACGGGGCACTGAACAAAGCAAAGCGCTCAGGGGTGTCCTTTGCAACACTCTTGGGGGTGATCTCACCGAAAATCAAAACAACGATTGTTACGACGACCGTAGAAACCGTCGCGCCGATGTCCCCGTAAAGCCCGACGAACAGAAGTGTGCCGATGGACGCCACCATGATATTCACGATATTGTTGCCGATCAGGATGGTGGAGATCAGCTTGTCATAATCATTGGACAGCTTGAGTGCCAGCGCTGCCCTCTTGTTTCCGTTGTCCGCCAACACCTTGAGGCGGGTCTTATTCAGAGACGAGAACGCCGTTTCTGTGGCGCTGAAATAGGCGGACATGGCGATGCAGACCACCATTGCGAAAATGCTTCCCAAATAATTCATATAAAACTCCTTTATTTCCTGTTCATATTATTGTTTTATGCAAAAAAGACACATCTATACCCGATACCGCAGCAAAGGGCGTAGATATGCCACACATGAACAGGCCATATAGGAGCGGTTACCGTTGTCGTCGCTGCTGTCGTTTTCCACGGACTTCTTCCTCCTTTTTGCTGTGTGCTTATATCATAGCATTTCTCCGGTGTAGATTCGGTAAAGAAACAAGCACGGGGCAATATCGTCCTGTGAGAAATCTTGAAGCGTTTCCGCTTATGCGGTATAATAACGGCCAGCAGTTATTATACACTGATTTAAGCCGTTTTTCTCCCGGGCTTCGCCCGGAACCGAAAAACATGGCGTATGATGCCATTCTGCTTCGCTGCATGGTATCATAATGCCGCAATAAATTTCAGGAGAAGCATGATGAAGAATCGACAGCGACAAAAGGATATTCTATTTTCGATCCTTATTTTTTGCAGCGTATTTGCCGTCAATTGGCTGATTCAGAAGCTCTTTACCACGCAGACGCTGGTACCTATGATCTTTGTGTTCGGCGTATTTTTGATCTCGCTGAAAACGCATGGGTATTGCTATGGTATCATTTCGGCCATCGTCAGCGTGTTTGCGGTGAATTTCGCCTTCACCTATCCGTACTATGCCTTTGACTTTTTCGTGGAGGAAAGCATCCTATCTGCCGTCATCATGCTGGTCGTTGCCGTTTCCACCAGTACGCTGAACATTCGTATCCGCGATCAGGAGAAGCTGCGCTCAGAGAATGAAAAAGAGCGAATGCGGGGCAATTTGCTGCGGGCGATCTCCCATGACCTGCGCACGCCCCTTACCTCCATATACGGGTCCTCCGCCACGCTGATCTCCAAGTATGACGCGCTGCCAAAGGAGCAGCAGCTCAAGCTGCTGGGAGAAATTCAGGAGGACAGCGAATGGCTCATCCGCATGGTGGAGAATCTCCTGTCTGTCACAAGGATCGACGGCGCGAAGGTGGAGGTCGTGAAAACGCCCACCGTTCTGGATGAGCTGATCGACTCGGTTCTCATGAAGTTTTCCAAAAAGCATCCGAATCAGAAGGTCATCACACAGATACCGGACGAGTTTGTGGACATTCCCATGGACTCGCTCCTTATTGAGCAGGTGCTGCTGAATCTTCTGGAAAACGCTGTATTTCACGCAAAAGGCATGACGAAGCTGACACTTTCCGTTTCTCTCGTGGGAGACAAGGCGGTATTTGAGGTCGCCGACAACGGCTGCGGACTCCCGGAGGATGCGCTTCAAAAGATCTTTACCGGCAGCTATGAAAAGTCCGCCGCACCGGTGGACGGGACACGCCGCAATATGGGAATCGGACTATCTGTGTGCGCCGCCATCGTCAAGGCTCACGGCAGTGACATTACCGCAGAAAACAGAAGTGGCGGCGGTGCAGTATTCCGTTTTGCTCTGGAAAGAGGGGGTGAGGACGATGGGCAATAACAAATTCAAGATCCTGATCGTAGAGGATGAAGCCAACATCCGAAGCTTTATCAAAGCCAATCTGGAAACCAGTGACTATCAGGTGCTCTGTGCGGAGACCTGTGCGCTTGGCATGATGATGTACGCCTCTCATCGACCGGACCTCATCGTTCTGGATCTCGGCCTGCCGGATCTGGATGGCATGAGTCTGATTCAAGAGGTGCGAAAGGCGGATACCGTGCCCATCATTGTGCTCTCCGCCCGTTCCAACGAGAGGGACAAGGTGGAGGCGCTGGATCTGGGGGCGAATGATTATATTACGAAGCCCTTTGGCACGGAGGAATTGCTGGCCCGTATCCGCGCCGTTCTCCGCAGCCATCGGCACAGCGAAGAGAATGAAAGTACCCCTGGCGGGAAATTCCGCCTTCAGGACTTGCTGATCGATTACGATACACGGCAGGTCTTTGTCGGCAAAGACGAAATCGACCTGACCCAGACCGAATACAACATCATGGCCTATCTCTCTATCCATGCCGGAAAGGTCCTGACTTATGCTGCAATCATCCGCACGGTCTGGGGATATTCAGATTATGGCAGCGTCAAAAAGCTGCAAGTCAACATGAAGAATATCCGCAAGAAAATGGGCGTGACGCCCGGCGAAAAGCGCTATATCATCAACGAGCTTGGCGTCGGATATCGTATGCTGGAGGATGATAAATAGGAAATGCGGTGCTGCCTTTCAAGAGGCTGCACCGCATTGCAAGTTTATGCCGGGGTTCCAGGCGGGTGATTATTGTGCGCTTACGCTTGGAGTCTCACCTTACAGTCATATTGTACTTTGGTATTCACTTCGTTCGGTCGCATGGCAAGCGACATTATTCCAGCGATGAAAAAAGCTCTCCGTCAATGCTTAGAACGTCATCCATTGGAATCTTCGTGCCGTCCTGCATGGTGATCCGCCGCTCAAAATCATCGACCTTTTTGACCGCGCCGGTTGCTGTTAGGTATTTGCCGCCAGCCTTCCGCTTATCAGGTTGGAAGAAGGTAATGGTGACCTCCGGCGCATCATCGAGGGTATCCATGAGAAGCTGATACTTCCTGTCCAATGCGGTCAGCGCTTCCTCGTCAAGCTCAATCCTTTCGTCGGTCAGACGCCCGGTTTCCTTGATAGCGGAGTCGTAGCCCGTGAGGGCGGCGAAGGGAGCAAACTGCGCCGCCCGATCTGACATGGGCATCTGTGGCCGCGTCTTGGAGACGTGGTGAGGGAGATTGATAATCTCGTCGTATCGATTGTTCATGTGTATTCTGTATCTCACCTCTTAGATAAACTGGAATTTATCTTAATCTTTTCTGCACGTAATATTATACTGCCCACTTTCCTCTTTCAGAGAAACAATGTTAAGACCAGCGTTCTTCAAAAGTTGACTGATTGAATCCGAAGATTGTGGGTCAAGTTTTACAATGCCATAGGAAGTATGGATTCTCTTATCGGTAAACTGAATATCTAAATCTACAACAAAAGGTTCTGGATAAGCAGAGGAGATAGCGCAATCCCAAATGCACATTATTCCTCCAGTTTTCAGAACACGGGTAGCCTCGAATATGGCCTTTCTCTGTATTTCTTCTGACATATACATCAGTGTATAGAAAAAAGTCACGTTATCAAACGAGCCATCGAAGAATGATAGTTTCTCGGCATCCATTAACAACTTTGTACAGCAGTTCGGCGCCTCGTCAAGTTCTTCCTGACGATTATCTATTGCGGTGACCTTATCGCCATACATTTGCCCGATAATAGCTTCGCCACCTCCGCCAATATCAAGAATCGAACCTTTCAAATCATAGTCTATGCTTATAATCATTTTTATCTTCACCCAATCCCGATTTGTTTGATTCTTCACGCCTTATGCCCGCCGATCTGCGCATTACGGTCTTTCGCGGTTGCGCCTTCTTCAAGATTCATCGCCTTGAGGATGGCGTTCTTTCCGTACTTCTTCTTGATGGCAAGAGCCGCCTTCTGGATTTTTCTCTCGCGCTCCAAGGCAGCGTCCTCGGCTTTCTGCTTTTCCTCTTCGGCGGCATAGTCGGTGAAGAGGTCGAGCTGGACTGCACTGTCATTTTTCTTCGGCGCGTCCGTTTCCGGCAGGACATGATTTGCCACAACATACATACGGCGGACAAGCAGATTCTTGTCCACGATCCGGTCAAACAGCTCTGACACAGCACACATTATTTTGCGGGTAGATGATGTGTGACCGTCGAGGTTGATAGAGCCGTGCGCCTGTTTCGGAATCTGCCTCC